>CETA01072921.1_pt1 | contig 16356 bp, 15 predicted proteins | sample 531251 | NCBI WGS metagenome assembly CETA01 (sample SAMEA2622362, study PRJEB7988) | marine metagenome | biome: marine biome (ENVO:00000447); feature: mesopelagic zone (ENVO:00000213); material: "saline water (ENVO:00002010), including plankton (ENVO:xxxxxxxx)" | depth 380 m
ATCAACAACCAAATTTCTATAGACAAAATACATATCCCATTCAACAAACAAATACATATCCTGTACAACAAAATCAAAATCAAAATCAACAACCAAATTTCTATAGACAAAATACATATCACAAATAATTATTTTGCTGTATTACGTAAAATAGTAAAAAAACTAAATATATTATTAATCCTATTTAAGTATGTATGTTTTGTTTTTACAATATTCATTAAATGCAATATATGTTCTTTATCATACTTATTTTCAATCCAATTTTTAGCATCATAAAATAATTTATATGGACATGGATTATAAATTATTTTTTTATCAAATAATTCATAAACAATTTTGGAATTCGTAAAACCCATTTTACCATAACTTATATTTTTAAAAATACGGCAAGGTATATATCCAACATCACATTGTTGTTTTCGTTGAATAGATGGAGCAATATAAGATTCTTGAATTAATCTTATATTATCACTTGACGAAATATTTCTTTTTCTTCCTTTGTATCCTCCCAAATGAATAAAAGAAATATTATTTTCAATACAAGCTTTTTTAAATTGTTTCCATTCATCTACAATTGTTCCTACAAAATTAATTCTTTGTTTATTATTATTAATTAAATCTAAATTTTTTTGTATTTTATTTATTTCATGTGGTAATAAATCAGTTGCCCATGGAAAATATAATGTATATGTAGAAATATCATAATAAACATAATCTTCCATTTTTGTTTTATTTTCTACAAATTTTGGTCTGTAAACTTGCATATTAATAACATTTCCTTTTTCTGCCAAACTTTTAAATCGGATATCTTCCCATGTTCCCGCATTTCTTTTATAATATGCTTTACCTGGATCTACAAAAGAATTATGTAATATGTAGAAACAATCAATACGAATAGGCATCTTTTTACAAACTTGATGTTCTGATATAAATAATGAATTTGTAAAATCAATATTTGTTATATTAGAGTTATCATCTAACCATAATACGTTATATTTTAGATATTTAAATGCTATAAAAAATCCATTATGTATATATGAATGTGTATGTGTATGTAATTTGTGTCCCCATATTATAATTTGATTAAAATTCATTAATCTTTTATATTTAAAAAGTAGAAATATTTTCTATACTTTAAATGTAAAAATATAAATTATTTAATTATTTAACGTTTACGTCTTTTGCCGCCAATTGTAGGAACTAGTGGGATAGAAGGAATTGATGGTCCAAATAATCCGCTAATTAAACCAATAAGTGCTTTCATTGCGACACCACCGAAGAAAATCATTACAAAGCTTGGGAGTTCAAACCATTCCATATAAATGAAAAGAGCAATTAAACCTAATTGGAAACATAAAGAACCTAAAATAGTTCCAAGTGCTCCGACAATTTTTGCTCCTTTTGGTAGTTTTTTGAGTATAGTAGTTGCGATAACAATTCCTTTAATTAAAGCAATTAAGAATGGGACAACAATACTAATTAATGCTTGTACGGTTGGGCTTTGGTTAGTTATAAATGACAAATCCATATTATAATCGTATATAAATTATACAAATATTTTTTTTTTATCCTGTAAAATAAGAAAAAATAAAAATAGTGTCTTATAATTTATATTTATGTGATATATTGATAAATCATGTCTTAAATTTGATAAAAATTCAAAAAATAATTCATTATATTTATTAAAATAACGAAAATTTAAATGTTTTATTATATATTTAAATAAATAATATCTATGTATTTTTTTTTCATCTATATCAATATTTGAAATATTATAAGTGGTATAAACGATATTATATACTATATTAAAATGTGCTCTACAATATTCACATCTATTAAATAAATAATTGTAATAATTACAATCTAAACATAATCCAAAAAAATTTTTCTTCTTTTCAGACATATATTTTATTGTATAAGGTTTGTTGTATTTAATTATAATAGTTTTTATATCAGTTGATAATACCATCATTATCAATTATATATTTAATAATTGATTATAATATTTTTAACTATATTTTTTTATTCCAATGAATAATTTATCACGATGTTCCCATAATTTTTTATAACATTTAGAAACAGTTACATCACTCACTGATAATTTTTCTTTTAAAGTAACTTTAGTTATATTTAACTGAAAAGCTACAATTATTAAATAAATAATTCCAGCAGCAATTGATGGAGGAGTATTGTCTTTAACAATACCTAATCTTTGTGCTCGTTTTGAAATAATTAATGCGATTTTTTCAATCTTTTTAGAAATAAGTAATTTACTACAATAACGCTTTACAAAATCCTGTGAATTTGAAACATTTACATTTATTTGTATATCTCTTTTCATTTCTATTTCTATAAATTTTTTTAATCCTTTTGTTACATCTGTAGGACTAATACCAAACATTTTAGAAATTTCAACTGATGAACGGGGTACCCCATTATTTTTACATGCAACAAATAAACAAGCGGCTTTAATACCTTCTCTTACAGTTCCACGAGTTAATATTCCTTCTATACATTCACTTTTACAACTTAACATTTTATAATACATTTTTGCTTCATCCTTTATTTTAGAAACTAAACCAGAATTTTGTGTTTTAATATTTATATCTTCAAATACATGCCATAAACTTCTTTCATCAGAAGGCATAGCATTCCAAGAATGTAATCTTTGTAATGATCCATATTTATTTCCCCCTATATATGTTCCCATTGATGATTTTGGAAGTAAAGGATTTACAGGAATTCCACATCTTGTCGGGTCTAATCCTTTTGAATCATGAGCACCATACCATCTCCATTCTGCATCATTCTCTAATAAATGTGATATAACTAATCCACAATTAGTACATATTTTATAACCGTTTGAACTATCTTGAAATACATTTTTTTCAGATAAACAATTTGGACACGATTTCTTTATTTTTGCTAGAAAACTATTTGGATCATCGTCAGAAATTTCGTTTATTTTGTCGATAACAATTTCTAACTTATCGAAATAATCAGTAAATTCATCTGAATTAGAATTCATTTTAATTTATGACTTAATATTTTAAGATATTATTCAATTTTTAATATTTAATATTAAGTTATCGATATAGATAACTTTGATATATCGAAGTTATCTAATGTAATTGAACGAATTAAATCTAAATTTTCGGGAGAATTTTTATAAAATTCTTTATAAAAATCAATAAATTGTTCTATAACATTTGATGATTGTATATTTCCATATATTTTGATTTCATAACTCAGATATTTATCTCTATGTCCTACTACCAAAACTTCAAATGATACATTATCTCTTATAAAACGAGTTTTGACAATTTTTCGGATATCATGATAAGTTGTTATTGGTGGAAATAAATCAATCGGAATTTTATTAGTTCTATATAAAGAGACTCGTATATCATTTCCTCTATCATTGTTATTTTGTAACGTATTATAACTAAAAATTTTATCCTTTTTACACCATTGGTCACCATATTCGTTAACAATTAATTGTAAATCATTATAAAAAAAATGTTTGCAATTATTTTGTATGACTTTTTCCCATTTTTTAGAATGTAAATATCCTAAGATTTTTATGTATTTTTCTTCACCAATATCTAGTTTAATATTTTTTTTATCAATTATATCACAAATTTGAAAACAATAATTATTAAATCTATCATAATTTGAGTTAGAATTAGTCTGAAATTTCGACTTAATTGGCAACAAGTTAAGTAGTTTGTTATCCATTTAATTTAAATTAACAAATAATATTTATTTCAATTTTTATTATCTTTTATTATGTCTTTATTATCTGACTAATAAAATTATCTAACAAAAAATCAATACTATACCGAATCCAACCTTCTTTAATATTCAAATTCCATACATATAATGTTTCAGTAATAATTGATTCCATTATAATTACCCCTACTAAAAATGACAAACCAGCATAATTTTGGGCAACATATTCAAAACTCCATTTTTCACTAAGAGGTTTTAAATAAAGTAAATACGCAATACTTAATCCCATTCCACTCATTAAGATATTATCAATAGTATTAAAGTATGATGAATCCATTTTAGGGAAAATATCTCGTAATGTTTTAATAAATCGTAACGATGTTCCTTTTGAAAATAAATAGGAACGTAAAACAGACGAACTATAATAGTGAATGATTTTTTGTATAACCCATTTTATTATTGAATCAAAAGTATTTATTTTTTGATTCTTTGAAACAATCAATATAAATTTCCAAATAAATTTTCTCCCAATAATTATCCCTAAATGTAAAATAAATAATATAAAAATTTTAAATGGATTTATTAAATTTTTTTTATCTTTCATAAACCAGAACATAACAATCAATATAAACATTAAATATGGTAAAAGCCAAACCCATTTTTTTTTTAGTCCTGTTTTTATATCATTAAAAAATGAACAAAAAGTTTCCTCAAACTCTGAACTTATTTTTTTCATAAAATTACTTAAATTAAAGTTATCAATATCAGATCCAATATCTTTACAATTGTCTACAAAACTTTTTTCAAAAACATCGCTATGATTCAATATGGTAAAGAATTCCATTATATATTAAAAACATATAAATAAATATTTACAACTAATCTTATTATTTATATAAGAATTATTACATATTTTAATATAAATAATGAATAATAGAAAAATATTCGGAGCAACACTATATATTGACAAAATATCTATTGAAACAATATATGGAAATTTTACAGCATATACTTATCAAAATCTTATCCATAAAGGATATATTATTGCATTAACATATGGTGATATTAAAAAAGAAATATTATATACTCGCATTCATTCATCGTGTGTAACTTCTGAAACTTTACGTAGTCAAGATTGTGATTGCGTTCAACAATTATATGGAGCATTTAAAAAAATTAGTGAAAAAGGAAATGGAATACTGTTTTATTTTATACAAGAAGGACGAGGTTGTGGATTTATTGGAAAATCTAGGGATAGAATGCATGTTCAACATAGTGATGATAAAATAACTACATTCGAAGCATATGAAATGTTGGGTATGAAAAAGGATTATCGTGATTATACTAGTGTAAAAGATATTTGCCATATGTTAGATATAAATCCAAAATTTATTTTAATGACAAATAATCCTGATAAAATCAATGGTTTAAAACAATTAGGTTTAAATGTATTTAATACTGAAACAATTGAGTATATACCTAATATGTTTAATAGAAGATACTTAATGTCAAAACAAAAGTCAGGGCATAAGTTATCTAAATTAAATACTTTAATTGAAAATAATAATATGAAACATAAATACAAATGTAAACCTTTTGAACCATATCATTTAAAAAATTGTACTAGATATATTCATGTATCATCATATTATTTACCTATTAAACCAATTGATAATAAAATCATTTTAACGAAAACTCAATATGATGACTTTATTTCCAAATATGGAAAAGAATATCCATATGTTAATATACCTAATAATAAAATACTAATTCAAATAAATAATGAAATAAAAAAAAAATTTCCATATTTGTCCAGTATACCATACTGGTTTAAAATAAATTGTTTTTTTGATGTTGCAACAAATAATGATGTATTAATTTTAGAATATGGTAATACTAAAGAAAATCCAATTGTTAGAATACATTCAGAATCTTTATTAAATAGATTTCCATTAGTTCAACAAGATAATAAAAAAAAATATAAACAATCAATTAATTTAATAATTGGACATGGTTCTGGTATTATTGCTTTATTTTATGAAGATGGTCGTGGTTCTGGATTTGGTAGTTTTGTTTTATCTCGGAATAAAGAAACAGAAATAACTGGCATTGAAAATGATTGTCGTGATTATAGAGGAATATCTCATTTAATAAAGGAATATATTAATCCACGGAAAATTATATTATTATATTCTTGTATTACTTCACAAGAATTATCTAGAAAACAATTCGAAAAAGTAAACATCAATATTGATAAATACATTTATATTGGTTATGGTAAAAATAAAAATAAAAATAAAAATGGCAATAATATCATTAAATCACGAATTGATAAAAATTTAGAATATATCAACCATATTGACAATAATATTGATTTAATTAAAACATTAGAAAAAAAAGAAAAATTAATAAAAGCACTTACTAATGATAATGTATATTTTACTGGTATTGGTTCATCTGAATCTCATGCAAAATATTTGATGTATTTAATACGCAAATATCCAGAGATAAAATCTAAAAATCTTGAATTTATTCCATTAATTGAATTTTATGATTCTGATAGAGTATTTAATGGTACTTTGGTAGTATTTAGTCAAGGATTATCACCAAATATTCATGTAATATTTGCAAAACAAAAATATCAATCAATTATATTATTCACTGCTACAACAACAAATAATAAAAATCAGCATAAATTACAAATTTTAAATAAATTAAAAAAAAATAATTCCAATTTTATTATTAACTTTCCAATTGAAGATGAATACACAACATTAATACGAATTATTGGTCCAATGTGCGGATATTTATATTCCTTTAAATTAATAAAGGAATTACTAAATATTAAACTTGACAAAAAAACTAAAAAATGTTTACATAAACTTTATATAAATAATGAAATTTTAGTTCCTGAAGAAAAATTTATTGGTTCTTTAGTAAAAAATAGAAGAATTTGTATTCTTTGTGATAGTGAATCCAAAAAATATATTGGAAATATTCAATGTAAATTTATTGAAGGAGTTTTCTTTAAAGCATTTATTGTATGTGATTATTTTGAATTTGTTCATGGAACATATCAAAATTTAGAATATAATAGAAATAATGGATATATTACTGATATAATAATTTTAAAAAGAAATAGAGAAGATATTATTTTAAAATTACAATTAATGTTAAAAGATTATAATATTTGGATACTTGAAAATGATTTTAGAGATGAATTAAAAATAATTCATTATGAAATGTCATTTAATTATCTTATTTCACAAATAATAAGTCGTCTAAATATTGACCAAATAAATTGGTTTGGAAAAGAAACTGGAAAATTAATATATGACATTAAAAATTAAGTTATTTTTTAATAATAAGAATAATTAATTAATACAAATTAAAATTGGAAATGAATGTTGAACGAAAAATATATGGAACTACACTATTTATTGATGAATCAGTAATTGAAACTAGATATGGTATCTTTAAAATGTATACATTTCAAGATTTAATTCATAAAGGATATGTGATTGCCTTAACATATGGTGATATCCAAAATGAAATTTTATATACTAGAATTCATTCATCATGTATAACATCTGAAACATTTCGTAGTCAAGATTGTGATTGTGTTCAGCAATTATATGGAGCATTTAAAAAAATAAGCGAAAAAGGTAATGGAATATTATTTTATTTAATACAAGAAGGACGAGGTTGTGGATATGTTGGAAAATCAAGAGCTTGTATGCACGTCCAATATCAAGAAGATAAAATAACTACTTTTGATGCATATAAAATGTTAGGTATGAAACATGATTATCGTGATTACACTAGTGTAAAGGATATTTGTTATATGTTAGATATAAATCCAAAGTTTATTTTAATGACAAATAATCCTGATAAAATAAATGGTTTGAGAAATTTAGAATTTGACATAGAAAAAACAGAAACAATCGAATTTAAACCAAATCCTTTTAATCAAGATTATTTAATATCAAAACAAAAAACAGGACATATTTTATATGAAGCAAGAGAAAAAATTCAAAAGTATGAATTAAATAATCAAAAATGTGAGCCATTTACCCCATATCATTTAGAAAATTGTAAAAGATTTATACATGTTGCTTCTTATTATTTACCTATTAAGCCAATTAATAATAAAATTATTATATCAAATGATGATTATTTATTATTAAAGAAAAATATAAATTTTGACATAATATTTACTAAACTTCCTGATAATAATTTTTTGATTAAGGCAACAGATAAATTAATTAGCGAATTTCCAAAATTATTGTGTAAACCATATTGGTTTAAAATGAATTGTTTTTTTGATATTGCTACACATAAAGACGTCCTCATTTTACAATATGGAGATTGTAAAATCAATCCGATTGTTAGAATACATTCAGAATCAATAGTAGATCGTTTTCCAATATTAGATAGAGAAAATCGAAATAAATATAAAAAATCAATTCAAAAAATAATTAGTCATGGTTCTGGATTAATTATTCATTTTTATGATGATGGTCGTGGTTCCGGATTTGGTGGAAGTATAATAAATAAAAAATATGGTAGAAATATTACAGGTATTCGCCATGATAGCCGTGATTATAGAGGGATTTCACATTTAATTAAAGAATTTATTAATCCTGAAGAAATAATCTTATTATATGCGAGTGAAAGATCACAAGAATTATCAACACAAGAATTAAAAAAAGCTAACATTATTATTAACAGATTGGTGCATATTTGGTAATTATATTTTTTTTGCCTTGACTATTTCCGACATTCCACTTTTCAATCTTTTACCAGAAAATCTATATCCTTTTTTTAATTTTCCTTTACTGCCCCCAGTTTGAATAATACCTCTGTGCTTTCTTACTTTTTTAGTTTTTTTAGTTTTTTTTTTTAAAATACCATTACCAGTTTGATTATTATTACCAGTTTGAGTATTATTAGCAGTTTGAGTACTTTTTGATTCTTTTGGTTGTTGAATTTCTGTACTTGTTGCTATAAGAACAAAATCATCTTCTTCGTTTTCCACTAAAGTTGGTTCTCTTAAATCTTGGTTGATTCCTTCCAATAAACTTTTTGTTTCACCATATGTTTCATCTACAGATTCCCATTGATTACCAACATGTCGTTGGAGTAGCCATCTATCTTTGTCTGCTCTATGAAATCTATATTTTGAACATTTTTCCATTATTTTCTTTTTTGATTTATATTTTCTTTTATTATCTAAATTCATATATTTAAAGTCCATTTCTTCTTGTTGGTCTTCGGGTAGTTCAGGATTATTTAATTTTAATTGAAAATTTTTAGTTGGAACGTTTTCAAAATTCGGAGCACCCTCATTCATATTTGAAGAAAAAATATTTAATTCCTTTTGACAATTTGCATTAAACATATAAATAAAATTTTTTCCAATTAAATTGTTATCTTGAATGGTAAATAATTTACTAGGCAACATTATTATAATTTATACATAATATAAAATTTTTTGTATAAATTATAATTAATTATTTATTTTTAAAAATATCGGTTAATTAATTGTCAATTTTATTACCATAAGTTGCATATTTAATTAATGATTCTAATGCTCTTCTTCTTTTATGTGCTTGTTTATCTAATAACATATCATCTAATGATGATAATTTATCTGGATATTTGTCTTTAATAATTGATAAGTCAATCCATTTAGTTTCAAAATCTTTTTCATATCTATTGTAACTTTCTTTATCTGTTGGTGTCATATAAATATTTTTTTGTATTGTCCATACACTTCGTGATTTTTGAATATATTTTTTCATATTTCTAGTAAACATACTAATATATTGTACATCATCTTTATTAATAGATCTCAATCTATATTCACTACATTTTTCTAATTTCATTATATCCTTATAGTCGCCTTCTTTATTTAATGTCGTAGTAGAGTAATCATCATTTGGATGCAATGTTTCCATTACAGATTTAACATTCATGCCAAATGACGTTTTAAACTTCTGTGTAAAGGTAATATTAGCATCATCATTTTCAAACATAAGATTAATTTTCTTCCTAGGATTATTTGACCAAATTAAACTTTTTTTCTCGAACGCTGCACAACCTTGATTAATCAAATAAATATATTCTAAATTTTTATGTTTGTCTTTTTCCAAATAAATTTTATCTAAACCAAAGTGTCTTTCATTTAAAGTATTACCTATATCCATTGAATTAGCAGAAAGACTAGCAGCACCAAGAGCACCAGATGCTGCTGTACCAAGACCAACAGCAAGTTTGTCACCACCACCAGTCTGTAAATTATTCAAATTTTTTTCATTTTGAATTATTTGATTATTAATTGCTTGTTTTCTTTCTTGTGCTTCTTGTTCATCATTAATTGCTTTTCTCGCTAATTCTTTTAACTTATTAGCTTCATTTTCAATTTCTTTTTTCTTATTTAATTCTTCTTGCTTTCTTCTTTCTTCTTCTAATTTTTGTTGCTTTTCTAGTTCTAATTTATCAAGATTATCATTAAATTTAGATATAGATATACTTAATTGATTTTCAAAAAATGGATGAATATGTTTATAATTATCAAACATTTGTTTTATCCCAGGATATCCAATTCTAATGTCTTTTGTTTGTTTTAAAACTGCATCTTTATATTGTTCCTCAAATAATGCTAAATCTTGATCTACTTTTTCATCACGAGGATAAAAATTATTTTCTGATTCAGTAATACATTTTTGTAATTTAGATAAATTATATACTGATATATTATCACATGTTTCTTCTTCAGATTTATCTAATTTTTTATAAAAATTAGAAAAGAATTCAAATAATGTATATATTTCATTTATTGCTTGCTGACTTTTTATTTCACTATTACTATCATTAGTCGAAGAAACAATTGGTATTTTATATTCATTTATAAATTCTTTTAATAAATTAGTATCTATTTTCGGTAATGTATTACTTATTTGTGTTAATTTTTGTATCGCATCATCTGTTAAATTATTTTTAAAATTCATTTGTTTATATTTATTTGAGATATTTTCGTCAAATTTAAGATTTTTAGATTGGGCTTCTTCTAAATAAATTTTATATTCTTTTAATTTAGAAATTCTTGCAAAAATTGATAAATTTTTATCATTTATAGATGTTTTATAATTTGTTGTTTTTTTTAAAAAATTTTCAACATTTGTAGTAATATTTATTTCATCTGATTTATGCTGTTTGCTTAAATCGATTAGTGTTTTGTCAATAATTGTACTTATTTTTTGTAATGATGATAATTCAGTTATCGTTAATTCCATTAATAATAAATTTTTAATAACAGATACAACTGATTCTAGTTGAATATTATCATTTTCTTTAAATCCTTTTATCATATCGTATGTTTGACTAGAATTATTTAAATCAGTTTCATCATTTAACGTTTGACATTTTCGTGAAGGGGAGAATAAAAATGTCGCATTTTTTCCTTGAAATTTTCTCTTATTTTTGTTCATTTTTTCATTAATGCTTTTAAAATATTGATGGTATGATTTTACTGCTGCACATTGACTTTCATAATCATTTTCAATCAATGATTTATTTATTTCTTCTCTATATTGATTATATTTTGAAAAATAGTTATTCCAACTAAATATATCAATTGATTGCATTTCCATAATCTTAATTGGAATAAAATATTTACTATCAAATTGATAAGTATCATTTAGAGCTTTTCTAATTATTTTGGGGAAATTACCATATGTATTTAATAAACCATCTTTTGAATTATCTCCTAATAGATTATTATATTTTGCAATATTTCCTTCAAAATATGTAATATTATAATCAACTAAATCTTTATTATAATAAAAACTTGCTTGTTCTTCATTTTTTGGATCAATTTGAGAATTTGATATCAAAGCAAGAATAACTTGATTTATAAGAGATTGAACATTTTTATCATTAAATGATGATGTTTGTGATAATAAATTACTTAATATCATTTCAAAATTTTTTGACATTTTATTTAATAATGATAAATATTTTGAAAATCCTCCATTTTTAATTTGACTTTGCTCGAATTGTTTATTAACAATAGTATCTAAATTTTCTGGAGAACCAGTATTTGGATTAGTTATAGTTAAATAATTATTTATCATTTTATCAGTAATTTCTGGTTTATTTTCATTAAAAGAAAATGTATTATAAGTTTCTTTATTTAAATAATAATTAATGTGTTTTGAAATTTCACTACCATCTATTTTATTTGGAATTAATATGGCATATTTTTTCAATTTACCATTACTATCTTTAAGATGAATGTATTGTGTATCGAATAATAAATCTGCATATTTTAGTAATTCCTTTAATTGTTTTTCATTTTGCATAGAAATTTGCATTTCCCCTTTTTCACCTTGAACTAAATTATGATCTATTACATATGTTTTTCCTAATTTAAGATTAGGATTATTTTTATATTTTTTTATTTTTTCTAATAAATCTCCAAAATCATTAGAAGCTTCCCCATCACCACCAACTTGCTCTGATACTGGTAAGTATTTTTCAACATTTTTTTTTAAAAGAATCATAGGTAATATATTCGCATTTTTTTTTGCTATTTTTTTCAAATATGTATGGTATTTTTTAGAACTAATTCTCTTTTTCTTATTATTTACAACTTGATAATAAAAATATTTGTAACTCTTATCCAAATTATAAACTCGTTTTTTTATAAATTTAACCATTAGTATATATAAAATCTGTTTAGAAAAAAAAATAAAAACTAAATCTTATTACAATCAATTAGATAAGTAATTATTATAAAATTTATGTCTAATATGAAAAAAAAATATATATAATAGATTTATTACAAACATGAATAACTATTTCTATATCGGTGGAGAAAATTCACAAAAAATAAATGATGAAAAAGAAGAAATAGAAAAAAATAATGATAAATTTGATAAAGAATTAAAAAAATTAAATGATCAAGCTTTTGATTGGACATTTAATGATTCGAGAAGAAATTTAGGAGTTGGTATTTATGGAAATTTAGTAGAAGATAATTTAAACCAAAGTTCAAGATATCCAACTGAACAAAATCAATCATTACAGATTACATCAAATGATCGCATAAATGATCATATTTTTAATAATCATCAAAATAAAATTACTAATGAGATTTTTGAAGTTGATTCAAAATTAAGAAATATGAAATTTAATAATTATAATAAAATGAAACAAAATTTATCACAAGTTCCAAAACAAAAAAAAATAAATTATAATTCACAAAATCCATTTCAGATTTTTGAACAAAAAAATGAAGACGAAAATATTTCTTTAAACCCAAGACAAAATAAATTCCAACATTATCCTAATCCAAATGTTTCATTTAATAGCACAATCAATGCCGAGAATGACATGCGTTATAATAAAATTAAAAAAAAAACAGAAAATACTTCTAATCCTTTAGATGTTTATTCTAAACGAAAAAAATTACTTAGACCTAGACCAAATATTGTTTCTGAACATCCGATTTTACCAAAAAAAAATAATAAATATATTGATAGATTTATACCAATAAATAGTAAAAATCCTAATAATAGAATTTAATTTATTCGTTTTTATCTTTAGGTGGATGTGTATATAAAGAAGATTCATTAGAATTTTCTTTGGATTCTTCTGGAAAAATTTGTTGTTCATTTATTTCATATTTATCTAAATCTGTATTTAATTTTTCATAAAAATCAAAAACTTTTGTTAATTTTTCTGATTGATTAATTTGTCTTTTTTCTAAAATTTCTAATGCATTTAAAATATTATTATTTATTTTTTGTTTTTTTGTTGTTATACAAAAAAATGAATTGATAATATCATATATTTGTCTATATCCATTACTTACAGGATGAACCATCCATACGTAAAATATTAGTTTACAAATTAAAAATTCAAAACGTATATGATATTGTATATAATTTCCTAAAAATAATTCACTCATATAACAACAACCATATATAGTTAATAAACTTGAATCAGTATTTTTATTTGTTATATTATTCATATTCAAAATTACGTAATATATGAATAAATATGAGTTCAAAACAAATCCTAATCCTATAAATTTTATTAATAATAAAGTTAGGAAAATTGTAATATATATTTGATTTTGTTTTATTAGATAATAATTTCTACTTCTTGCTATATTAGAAGCATACGCAGATATATTTTTAAAATTTAAATAATCCATGATTTACTTTTATAATAAAGATTTCAAATTGTTATATATATTTGTATTTAATCATAATATTCTATTTCCGCTTGTGGATATCTTTCAACTAATGGTAATAAAATAAATAATCTTTTTTCAAGTGGTGTTGAACCCTTTGCTCGCCTTCTTAAATTTTTTGCTGTGCGTTCTAACGATAATGATTCACTTTTTGTCAAATTCTTAATTTTTAAATGATACACCCAATCTCCATCTCCCTTTTTAGCATGAGTATATTTTGCTCCCCCTTTTATTATACCATTATGTTGTCTGATTCTCCTTTCACTATTATTTGTTATTCCTAAATATGTATTTCGATTTGATGTATTTGTTAATAAATATACTATATAGTTATTCATTTTTTGTAAATAAAACTAATTTTTAATATAATTAGTATATCTATGATATTTTTATATATATATAATTATATATATAATGTCGATAACTGAACAATTTCGCGGATTACCTATGGAAGATTTGATTGGAGCACCATTAATAGCAGCCGCCAATGCCCAAGGTAAATTAGCAAATCTTACCAAAAACTTTATTGAAGAAGTAGGTACTGATCAAAATGGTAAAGTAAAAACAGTCGATTTTACTTACGGAAAAACTTTAAAAAAAGCACCTAATTCCGATGATGTAGAAGAAGTAGATAAAACATTATCGGTTCCATTATTAGCAATCGTCAATATACCATCTCTATCTGTAAAAAAAGTTAATATTGATTTCGAAATGGAAGTCAAACAACAAACTCAACAAAAAAGTAGTCTTGCTGCATCAACTACAGTAAATGTTAAATATTCCAGTTTCTGGTCGCCTGTTTCTGCGAGTATCACTGGTTCCGTTAGTACTTCCAAAGAAACTACCCGTAAAACTGATAATTCCGCAAAATATAGCGTCCACGTTGAAGCTTCTGATAACGGACCACCAGAAGGATTAGCTAAAGTATTAAATATATTAACAGGATTAATTCAAGAAAAGAATGCTGAAGAAAAATCTGCTGAAACTGTGTAATAACTTATTTATAAAAATCTATCATATTTTTCAGTCAGACGAGTCATTGATTCTAATGGAGAATCATAGGTAAATTTTATTTTTAATGTTGCAAAATTGCTATGATCTCTTATAGGTGTAGCAATACGAATTTTCCATTTCTTTTTTGTTAACATTTTTCCTTCTTCGCCACTTATAGAATGGAATTTATTTTTTTTTAACTCTGTTTTTTTTATAATTTTCCCCATATTAAATTTTAATTCTACATCCATTGTATCAATTTTTAATGAGTTGTGTTTTACTAATGTAAACAATGGTATTTCGACAACTCTCCACTTTTCTTCTGAATTTGCATCATCTGAAGGTACTCGGATTTTAATCATACGAGGTCGTAATATATTTTCACTCAATATTTTGTTTTGTTCTTCGAGTATTTCTTCTACATCACCATCTTTAGCCTCTAATGTGTCCTTGAAATTTTCAAAATACCAATCTAAATGATATAAATTTGATACTTGAACGTTTCTATTAGCCTTAATGCCAGCATCATATAAAGCTTCAACTAATGTATCGAATGCTGGTTTTGCTATTCTAACATGTTCTTCTGTAATAAGTTCTATATCTTTTTCGTCGACTTCGAATTCCTCTTCACTTTCTTCCTCTTCTTCATTTTTTTCTTTTTCTGTAATTTCTATATCGTCATCTTCATGGATAACTACAATTTCTTCTCTAATTTTGGGAATATCTTTATTTTTTTTAACAGGTTTTTTTTTAACAGGTTTTTTTTTAACAGGTGTTTTCTTTTTGTTTTCACTTGTAGCATCGTATTCATTTCTTAATTTACTCATATCAATCGCTCCATCATCTGTTATATATTCTTTTATTTGTTGAGGAGTTAATTTAAATTTAACTTTCTTTTTTTTTCTACTAAATGTATTACCCATTCAATTAAATTAATAATAAAATTTTATTTCTATATTAATTTAATTTTAATTTTTGATAAATATATAACTTAATATTATAATTATGAATTATAATCAAAGAGCATTTATAATTGGTATGATTGGTGATTTCTTATTACAAGTAATCGTCCATTTTCATCCAAAAGGTGATTTTGCTGGATTAAAATCCTATTTTAAAATACATGGTCGATTTGAAAGTCTTTTAATTGCTGGAGGTATGATGTATTTTTTTGGTATTTTATTTGATTTCTTAAAATTACCAAAAACTTCTCTAAATTTAAGTATTTATGCAGCTATTCTTGATGTTTTATTTAGACAATTTAGATTGTTTCCCTCGTTGGATGGTTACTATAATGCTTTAACTCCTTTAGAAAGTATAATCTGGGCAATTATTCCAATAAATTTACCTTTATTTTTTAAATTTTA
>CETA01020111.1_pt1 | contig 16182 bp, 16 predicted proteins | sample 531251 | NCBI WGS metagenome assembly CETA01 (sample SAMEA2622362, study PRJEB7988) | marine metagenome | biome: marine biome (ENVO:00000447); feature: mesopelagic zone (ENVO:00000213); material: "saline water (ENVO:00002010), including plankton (ENVO:xxxxxxxx)" | depth 380 m
TTCGACCTCCTTAGGAGCATCGGTTTGTGGGGGTGGATTTTCCTCGTGATAAAAATTCCCTATTTCAAAAGTGCCCTCAGAACGGCTTCTAGCACGCTCTAGAATTTCTTGTGCCCATTGTTCAGTTTCAGTAAAGCTTTCATTCGATTCTTCACTGTCACTTTTACCGTCCACGGGGACAACTTAGTCGCGTTTGCGGATAGCGTGTGGCCGCTAAGAGTTATATATTTTTAAGATCTCTTCAACAGCCTCTGATCGAACGTTTTCCGGTATCCCTTTGGGAACTTCTTGTATTTCAGCGTTTACTCCCAAGACAATCAATAAATGTTTAAACCACACCTCTGACGCAACAGGGCATGATAGTTTCAATTTTTCATCTGAAATTTCTTCAACGTCTATGTTTGGAAATCCGTCAAGAAGTGGTTTATCTCGGGCTGGGATTTCGATAATCGTATTTGGAAACTCATCTAAATTGAAGAAATCTTTACTAGCTGAAGCATCATCTGGTTGTGTTTCTCTAGCCTCATCCAGAATCTTGATATCTTTGATCCTGTCCACTCGAAAAGTCTTTTTGACTAATGAATTTTTACAGTAGGCATAGGCGTACCAGTTTCCCCCTGTCGAGAAGATTTTTTCAGGTTCTATTTTGCGTGTAGAGAGCTCGTTGCGAGAGCCGACTAAATATTCAATCTGTATAACGGTTTTATCCTTAATAGAGTTCTGCACTTCAAGAAGATGCTTCGTTGGTGTTGCCAACTTTATTTCTAAAAGGTTTTCCACCTCGCCCTCAAAAGCTGACAATTTGGTTAAAGCTCTTTCCAAGGGTCCTAATTCTTCTTCTAGATCACCTGTTAAAGATCCACTAAATTCAATGAGAGCTTCTCCAGCTGCACGCAATGACGTTAACTCTCTTTTGTTCAATTTCATTGGCTTCCTAAACCAGTCCGCGTAACGAACCCATACTCTTTCTTCAGTTACGGAAACCTCAATCAGACAGTCTGGTGTAAATGGGTAAACACCAACAAAAAAAACTACATTTTCAAGATCTTCGATCAATTCTTTCCGTGGGTAATTAAACCTTGATGACACTTCTTCTATGTATGGGCCATTTTGACTTTCGATCCAAGGTACTACTGATAATAAGCGTTTGATTCTTTCTAAGGAGTTCATATTTGTCATTGCATCGACTCCAACCAATCGATTATTGCTTTACGCGACTCAGGGGGTTTCATTACTTCTGCTGAGTCAAGGAATGAAAATACGAAAGAGCGAAAAATTTTCCAATCACGCACCACTTCACATAAAATTATTGACCCGTCAGATAATTCTTCGTAAACGGCTCTCTCACCTACGGCCTCTAAAGCCCACGCAGCATGACTTTTGCAGATTTTAAGTTCAACTAACTTTTCTTCCTCCCCGAAGCGCCAAGGTGGTTCTTGCGATATTTCTGAAACTTCTGTATGAGGTATAAATTTTTCTAGGGTTAATTCAATTTCTCCTTCAATACGGTCAAGTCGAAAATGTCTAACGTCTAGACGGTCCTTGTCATAAGCGATGAGATACCAATTACTGCCCGAAAAAACTACTCGAATTGGGTTCACTTCCCGTCTTTCATTTTTGTACGTAAATAAGATAGTTAAACGCTCAATTAAGGCATGCATGCAGACATCGAGCAGTGTCTCTCTTGGTATTTCACCTAGTGCGGATGTTTTACCCCTCAAGACACCTCCCATTTTGTAGAAGGGTGAATCTATATCATCGCCTTGCAAGTGGATTAAATTTGACGCTAAATGTAATGCTGCTATTTCTTCAGGGTCTAAAAGCGGGTGATCCGCCGCATAATCACTTTGGTGTATTCGATAACCATCTAAAGGTGGGTCAGTAGCTGGGATTCGCTCTACAGAAATTGGGAGACCTAGAGCTCTTAATTCGTCCTTATCCCTTTCAAAAGTACGCCTAAAAGAATCATCGTTTTCTGCATACGCTCCTGGTATAAGCGAGCGGATTTCATGTCTGCTAAGCGGTTTTTCTGTCCATAGAAGGGCAGAAATTAGATTCAATAACCGTTCGATTTTCTTCACTGAACCATATTAGACCCTCGCTGCACTATAAGGAATCAATAAGCTTTTGAACTCTTTCATCCTCAAAACGAAACGGATCTTTACAAAGAACGGTTCTTTGGGCTTGGTCGTTCAGTTTCAAATGAACCCAATCCACCGTGTAGTCGCGTTTCTTCTCTTTAGCACGTCGGATAAATTCGCCTCTAAGTCTTGCACGGGTTGTCGTGGGAGGTTCATCCACAGCATGTCTTATTTCTTCCTCATCTAAAATGTTTTCGATCAAGCCTTTTCTATTCATTCGATAGAACAAGCTCCTATCTCTGTTAACGTCATGGTATTGAAGATCAAGAAGCGCCACTCGCGAATCGGCGAGTGAAAGATTATTACGCGTTCGGTACTTTTCCACCAAATGGTACTTCGCAACCCAATCACACTCGAACGACAAAGAAAGAGGGTCATGCTCTAAACGATCTAAACAATGTTCCCACATTTTCATAACTTCTTGTTCTTCGTCGTTCAATTCACGCATCTCAGAAAAACGGTGAGCTTTTTCCAAAAATTCTTTTTGCATGTCGAGAGCCGACATTTCACGCCCATTAGTTAACCTGACCTTCCGTTTACAGGTGAGGTCATGGCTAATTTCTCGGATCGCTCTTATTGGATTCTCTAAAGTCATATCGCGGAAAATTATGTTTGGTTCTTCCAGCATTCGTAAAAGTAATCCACATGCCCCGACCTTTAAAAAAGAGGCATACTCACTCATATTTGAATCTCCCACTATTACATGCAGACGTTTAAATCTCTCCGCATCAGCATGAGGTTCATCTCGTGAATTAATAATCGGGCGTGATCTTGTAGTCGCGCTTGATACTCCTTCCCAAATATGTTCCGCTCGTTGACTTATGCAATAAATAGCCCCGTTCCCACTTTGTAAAATTTTTCCAGCACCTGCATATATCTGTCTGCTTACAAGAAATGGAATTAAAACTTCGTCATATTGCAGTGATTCATCGCGCCTATTTGTTAAGTAGTTCTCGTGGCACCCATAGGAATTACCGGCAGAATCAGTATTGTTTTTGAATAGGTATACCTTTCCGTCAATGCCTTCTTCATTTAAGCGATTTTCGGCACTCTTGGAAAGTTGTTCCAAAATTCGTTCGCCAGCTTTTTCATAGGCAATTACAGATCGAACAGAATCACATTCTGGCGTGGCATATTCAGGGTGGGAACCTACGTCCAAGTAAAGACGCGCTCCGTTCTGTAGAAAAACGTTTGAACTTCTGCCCCAGGAAACAACTCTTCTAAACAAGTATCTAGCGACTTCATCTGGGCTTAACCGTCTTTGCCCGTCAACTGTGCAAGTAACTCCGTACTCGCTTTCGATTCCGTATATTCGTCTCTGCATTTATCTTGGAGACTACGCAAGCTTCAGGCAAGAAGCTCGTTTAGCTCTTCACCTTCTATACGAGAAAAAGCTCTTCTGCCGTTTCCACGCGAAAGAAGAGCTACTTCCAATTCATCCGAGGAAAAGCCTTTATCAGGCCCAGATAATGCCTGGGTGGTTAACTTAACACTCTCTTTCAGGGAAGAACCTGATTTCCAACTCTCCTGGATTCGATCCCTTATAAGTTCAGCCTCTCCTCCGATAACCACGAAAGAAGAAGTGTCCATAACGGTTCCGTCATAAAGTAAATGGAAGAGTTGATCATCTTCTGCAGAATCGCCGATTTCTGCAACAATCATTTCAACCTCTAATGGTTTCATCTCATGAGTGAAATACTGGCCTAAAATCTGCGCGTATTGATTGGCCAACCAACGCGCATCCACATCATCACGGCTGAAGGAATAGCCTTTCAAATCGGCGTGTCGTATTCCTGCTATTCGCAATTGGTCGAATTCACTGTATTTTCCTACTCCCATAAATCCGATTTTGTCATATATTTCACCAGCTTTTCTCAGAGTTTTTGAGGGGTTTTCTGCGCACAATAAAACTCCCTCAGAGTACGTGCATGCGACTGCAGCTCTTCCTCGCGAAATTCCTTTCCGCGCATAGTCAGCGCGGTCTTTCATGAGTTGCTCTGGTGAAACATACATTGGCATAGTCATAGCTACGAGTTTCCTCTTTGTAAAATCTTCTGAACCATCGTTTCGGTACGACCTTCTAGTTCGTCGTCGGATATACGTTCAAACCCGTTTGAGTCGATTTTCGCAACTACAGGAAAAATCCCTCTTAGGAGATCAGGTCCACCAGTGGCACTATCTTCTTCTGATGCTTCCAAAAGCGCTTCTAAAGCAATGTCAATTGCTTCGCTGAGTTCTACTGAAGATGAATGTCGTAGTTTTACCACCGTTGAAGCATGGAGACTCCCGGATCCGGTAGCTACGAAATCTTTTTCCTCATAGCGTCCGCCGGTTATATCAAATTGAAATAATCTTCCTTCGTCTGTTTTCTCTTCATAACCTGCGAAAATTGGTATGACTCCTAAGCCCTGCATTGCCGCAGGAAAGTTCCCCTTAAGCATGAGGCTCAACTGATTAGCTTTTCCCTCAAGGCTCAATGGTGAACCTTCCACTTTTTCATAATGCTCGAGTTGCAATTGGAATAACCTCACCATTTCCATGGCTGGTCCCGCCGCGCCTGATATTCCCACACCTGAAAAAGCATCTGCTGGGAAAACTTTTTCCATAGCCCGATGACTGATCAAATGCCCACTTGTCGCCCTTCGATCTCCCGCCATAAGAACACCGCCCTTATAGCGAATAGCGACAATAGTTGTGCCGTGTGTGATTGAAGCATTGTTTCCGATTTTTTCGGAGACCTTTTCTATAAGCCCAACTTTTTGCAACAGATTAAAGAAACTAGGTCCTGGATCTTCTGTTGGGTTAAAAATTGGAAGTGTCACAATAAAACTCTACAAGGCGAAACCGCTCGCCTACTCTCCGCCTTTTTGGACATAGTTCTTAACAAATTCTTCTGCGTTTGTCTCTAATACTTCATCGATCTCGTCAAGAAGCTCATCCAACTCTGATGAAAGTTCTTCATTATGACTAGAAGCAAGCCCACTTGACTCCTCAGTACTTTTATCACTCTCAGATGTTTTACGTTTTTTTTGTTCTCTTTCAGCCATTTTCATAGACCTCAATTATTAGACAGTTTCTGAAATACTTTCAATTAACTCTATTACCGTTTCGCAACTATCAATCAGATCTCCCACATGTTGAGCGGTTCCTTTTAAAGGTTCCATCATCGGCACACGGTGAAGGTTTTGGTCTCCAGTGTCGAAAACTATCGAATCCCAGTTAGCAATTATCACGTTTTCCGGCCATTTCTGTAAGCATTTACCTCGGAAAAAGGCTCTGGTCTCATCTGGCGGGTTTTCTATGGCTGAAGTAATTTCTTGAGGTGGGATAATTTTCTCAGATGAAATGCGGGAAAAAAGTGACATTTCTGGGCGAAGGTCGTGATATTGCAAATCGAGAGCAGAAAGCTTGTAATCTTCGGCTTCTAGATTGTGTCGATGCGCATATGAATCAATAATTTTCTTCTTTGTTATCCAGTCTAAAAAACCGAATAATCGATCAGGGTTTGAACCTAAAGCTGATAAGACTTTTTCCCAGTAATCCATTACTTTTAATACACTTTCGCCACCAACATTTTCAAATCCAAATTCATTTATGTACTTATCTGATCGTTCGAATAACTCCCATTGCAAGGATAAAGCTGTTGCCGTTTTACCATCTTCTAAACGAATAGGTGCTTCGAGTGACATATCACGTGAAACTTTCCTAAGTGCATAAACAGGATCCGCTATTTTTAAGCGGTCATCTAAAAAATCGTCTTCAATCATCGCCATTACAATTCCTGTTGTTCCTAACTTCAAAAAGGTAGCAACCTCGCAAAGATTCGCGTCTCCGACAATTACATGAAGGCGTCGGTATTTAAGAGGGTCAGCGTGAGGTTCATCTCTGGTGTTAATAATTGGTCTTTTTAGAGTTGTTTCTAAGCCGACTTCTTCTTCAAAAAAATCTGCCCTTTGAGTCAACTGGAAAGGTATTTCCATTCTTTTTTCACCGGCAACCTCAGTTCCAACTTTTCCAGCTCCAGTAAAAATTTGTCTAGTTATAAAATGTGTAGTTGCATGTTGCACTATCCGTCCGAAAGGAGTTTCCCTGCTCACAAGGTAATTTTCATGACAGCCATAACTATTACCCTTTCCATCAGAATTATTCTTATAGATGATGATTTCTTCCCCTTCGGGAAGTGCTTCATTAGCAGCTGACATGGAGTTGATAAGTATCTCGTCGCCTGCTCTGTCCCATTTAAGTAAAGAAAGTGGGTCCAAACATTCCGGAGTGCTGAGCTCAGGATGTGCATGGTCAACGTAATATCGCGAACCGTTGGTTAAAACAGCATTAACTAGATTTGCCTCTATTTCAGGAGGCAATGAACCGATCGGAGCAAATCCGCGTATATCAATATCAGGACTTTCGTCTATAAAATCCCAACCAACGCTAGGTGAATTCGGCGAAACACCCGGACCAGATGTCTTACTTAGATAAGCGTTAATCAAGAAAGATGATGCACTTATAGGATTCGAATCCTTCACTCCACGATGGATTATCCCATATTCGGTTTCAGTTCCATAAATTCTTCGGAGTGCCACAATCGGACTTTAACCTAAGAAAATAAGAAATCTGCCTCAAGACAAAAGAACGTACCCTTACAGATACTGTCCAGTCGTAACAGTTTCAATAGAGCGCCCTCCACTATCGTCCGGAGCATCCGGGGCCAAAGTCCTAACATATACAATTCGCTCGCCTTTCTTCCCAGAAATTTTGGCCCAGTCATCAGGGTTCGTAGTGTTAGGAAGATCTTCATGCTCTCTGAACTCTTGCCTCACGGCGGTAAGAAGGTCTTCGACTTGTAAACCTTTTGCCCCCTCGGCGAGGTCTCTTTTTATAGCTAGCTTTTTCGCTCTTCTGACTATGTTTTCAATCATCGCTCCTGATGCAAAATCTTTAAAGTACAAAACTTCTTTTTCACCATTCTGGTAAGTGACTTCAAGAAACTGATTGACTTCTTCAGTGCTGTACATCGCGGTAACTGCTTCGTCTGTCATGGCTTTAAGTACTTTGTCTTGATCTCCGCCTCCGAGCGATTCGACCAGGTCAATGTCTACTGGTAGGTCAGTTGTCAGATACCGACTGAAAATCTGAGCGGCAGCAATTTCATCTGGCCTCTTTATTTTAATCTTTACATCTAGTCGCCCAGGTCTAAGGATCGCAGGATCTATAAGGTCTTCACGGTTAGACGCTCCAATAACAATCACATTTTGTAGCGTTTCCACTCCATCGATCTCTGCTAAAAGCTGTGGGACAATCGTTGACTCCATATCAGAACTAATACCAGTTCCACGAGTTCTGAAAAGGGATTCCATTTCATCAAAAAAAACAATCACAGGCCATCCTTGTTCAGATTTTTCGCGCGCTCTCTGAAAAACGAGTCTTATTTGCCGTTCTGTTTCGCCTACGTATTTATTTAGTAGCTCTGGTCCTTTGATATTCAAAAAATAACTGCGAGCAGCGTGATCCCCTGTCACTTCTGCGACTTTTAAAGCAAGTGAATTTGCAACTGCTTTCGCAATCAGAGTTTTACCGCATCCGGGTGGGCCATATAACAAAATTCCTTTTGGTGCTGGCAATTCATATAAAGCAAAAAGCTCTTTATGCATAAAAGGAAGTTCTACAGCATCTACGATCATTTCAATTTCACGATCTAAACCTCCTACATCTTCATATGTTTCGTTTGGTATCTGTTCCAAAACCAGATCCTCAACTTCAGGTCGTGGGAGACGCTCTAAAAGAATCCCGGACCTTTCATCCACTCGGACAGAGTCACCACTCCTCAATCCCGACTCATGGAGACCCTTAGCCAACTCGACTACACGTTCTTCATCAGCTCTTCCCACAACCACAGCTCTTTTGCCGGTGTCCAAGACCTCTTTCACTCTGACTATTTCGCCACTGATTTCCGGTTCGCGTGAGTCGACCACAACCATTGATTCATTCAGGATTACCTCATCGCCAATCTTCAGAGATCCGAGTATAGAAGGGAGAACATTTAGTCTCATTTTTCTCCCAGAAGATGTAACGTCAGTAGTACCATCTGCGTTTATCTTCACTATTGTTCCATAGGCAGAAGGTGGTTTCGAAAGGTTCTCTATTTCATTTCGTAGGCTCAGAACTTGTTCTCGAACCGACTCAAGAGTGTCGGCCAGTTTACCGTTTCGTGTTTTTTCCTGATCTAAAAAGGAAAGAATTTCACGATTTTGTTTTCTAAGTTCATTAATTTTTTGAGCGTTTTCTAACCTGTGTTTACGTAACTCTTTCACTTCTTCAAGCAACTCTTTACTTTCCTTTAAGAAACTCTGCGAAAAGTTTTCGTCGCCAGGGTCAAATGATTGATCTGAAACATCTTTTGAATCTGTCATCTGAACTCCTAATTTCATTTCTTACTGTGAAGTAATTCACGTTAATACATTTTAAAATTTATGCATATCATTCAGCAATATTTGCTCTGGAATTGTTACTATTTACATAGGAGAAATCTGTACTTCACCCAGGAGGAAATATAAATGAAAGTTTGGATTGACCAAGATCTCTGCACAGGAGACGGGTTATGCGAGGAAATAGCACCAGACGTTTTCGTACTTCTTGACGATGGACTCGCTTATGTAAAAGAAGGAGAAAAGGTTTTTGGAGCGGGACCTGAAGGTCTTGCGAACGTTTCAGATGATCAGGTCGAAGCCTGTATCGAATCTGCTGAAGAATGCCCTGGGGAATGCATCTTTTTAGAAGCCGACTAGTTGAATCAGGGAATGCAACTAGTAGAGCTGCCCAAATCAGGTTCTTTTTTCAATATTTTTTTCACTTCTGAAGACTGGACTGCATAAGCAGTCGAACCTCCCCCTCTGGAACGCGAAAATACTACCCCGACTACAGCAGAGTCTTCATTAAGAACAGGTGCCCCGGAGAAACCTGATTCAATTCTTGCTTCCAAGGATAATGCTTCCCGAGATTCTCCCGGTTGACCAAAAATATCTTTACCGACGGCTAGTATTTTTTCTCGAATTTTAACTTCAGTAATCACTTTATTTCCATCTTTAACAAAAGCCAGTATCGTTCCAAATTCTCCTTCTTCTGCTTCACCTAGTTGCAAAGGTTTACTCGAAAAGTTTTCACTTCTTAAGATCGCTAAATCACTATTTGGATCAAGTGAAATAAAATCAAGATCATACTCATCACCGTTATGAATAATTCTCGGGGAATTAACCCCAGCAACTACATGCGCATTGGTTACAACAATATTTTCCTCAACGAAAAATCCTGTTCCATATTGCAAAGAGTTACAACCAAGACCCTTGATCTGAAATACAGAACCTTTCTGTTCTAAATTCGTTATTTCAGCATCCACTTGAGAATATTCTTCATCGTTCTGAACCAATGATTCATTCATTATTTCCATCCCAGAGGAAGTGCATGAGGCAAGCAATAAAAGAAAAGATTTAAGAAAAATTGTCGAAGTTATTTTCACTTGTTAAGCAATCGTCCTGAACTTATAAAGCCAGTATGAGCAACCATACGGTGATCTGGCCGAACAGCTTCTCCATCAATATGCCATCCACGATGTAAAACCTCAATAGTTTCCGCGAATGAAAATCCGTTCTTTGCAATCGCTTCGCGGAACTTTATTGCCTGTTTTATTGAAGGAGTATAAGCAACAACAATTCCCCCGCTTAAAAGAGCTTCTTTTAGATGGGGTACAACTAACCATGGTTCTGGTAGATCGATAATTGCGCGATCAAAATCTTTCTCTTCGACCTTCTCATAAGAATCTCTGAGTTTCACGCTGTATCTTTCTAGGGCATCCTCTCCAAGCATGACTCTTACGTTCTCTTGAGCCCTATTAGCAAAATCCTCCCTAATTTCGTATCCGAACACGTTTGCTCCGCTTCTCAATAGCGCCATCGACAAAGCACCCGAACCAACGCCTGTCTCGAAGACTTTCGCTCCCGGATAGACATCAGCAATCATCATTATCGCTCCTATATCTTTTGGATATATGACCTGCGCACCTCTCGGCATCTTTTTTATATATTCGGACATAGAAGGTCTGAACGACATGTAAAGAGAATTTGAACTAGACAATACCGACGTTCCTTCTGGGGCATCTATCAATTTCTCATGAAAAACGACACCAGAATGAGTATGAAATTCACCCCCCTCTTTGAGAGTGAGTAGATATTGCCGTCTTTTCGTGTCTATCAGTAAGACTTGATCCCCAATCTGGTAAGTCCTATTCATCGCTTTCCGAAACTTTGCGTCGATTCAAATGAGATATCGAAATATTTTCCCCTATTCCAAGATCTTCAATTGAGTGATTTGATTTTTTTGCCCTTTTAGAAAGCCAACGCAGAAAAGAAACAGCCCAGCCGAAGAAAACTATGGGAGCGAAGAATTTATTTCTTCGCTTTAAAAATCGGAACGTGATCCGAAGAAGTAGCTTACGGAATGACATTCTACGACCTCTTAATTTCAACAACAGTCGAGAGTAGTTTGCCTGAACGTTTTCCGGCAACAAAAATCCCAAAAATCGCAACAGCTGCTAATACCGTCACCCCAATGATAAATAAAGAGGAGGCGTTCGCTTCGCCGGGAAGAGACTCTCCAATAAAATCCTCAAAAGCTTCTTCAATATCTGCTTCAGAAATTCTTTTACTAGACATCTCTACCCTTTTTAACAATCAGGATTCTGACAACAAAAAACACCATAGCTAACAGAGACAGTGAACCAGACAAGTAGGGAACCCATGAAAACCAAGAGTGCAATCCATCGACTCTTTGAAGAAAACCGACTAAGCCAATTGAAATGAAAATACATCCAAGCGAAATGAATAGAGACCCTATGAAAAGAAAAAGAAAGGAACCAAAGAGAGACTTGACCGGTTCTACGGTTTCTTGACGGATGTAATTACGGAGCACATCCAACATGTTCTCAAATTTTCCTTTTGAACTCATACAATAACGCTATCTTGTGAGAAGCCTCAGACCCTCTTATTCGTGAAGGCGAGAATTAGCAGTCTCTTCAATATTCACAAGGAACCTTTTTAACAAAGCACACCGTTCGTCAACTGAAGCAACCTCTAATAATTTCTGAGAATCAAATGGTGTAATTGGAAGAATGGAGCTCATCTCAAAAGAACCCAACAGAGGATCTTCCGAGATACTGATAGAAATTGGTGCAGCGTCGTCCCCCAACTCAGCGAGAATAGCCAACACTCTTCTCATATGAGTCACAATTTTAAGCCATTCCTGTGTATCACACGAAATAAACTCCTCTTCATCTAAAAATGAAACTTCTGCTCTTGGGTAAGGAGAGTCTTCGAGCCACCTAGAAGCCTCAATTCGTTTCGTTCCCTTAGTTATCAGCAACCATCTCCCATCGCTTGATTTTTCTGAATCAATTATTTCAGCCAGAGTTCCTACACTCTTCCGAATGTCGCCGCCCCCGACTTCACTCCCACGTTCGATCAAAACGACGCCGAACTCTCTATCCTCATCAATTATTTCCTCAACCATCGTTCGATAACGGTCTTCGAAAATATGTAAAGGTAAAATCTGTCCAGGAAAAAGAACAAGACTAAGCGGAAACATCGGAATCGTTCTTTCAGTCATTATGAACAACCGGTTTTAACAAATCTATTGAAGGACCTTGAGGGTACTTGATCATTTCTAGCAAAATTTGATCATGCAAATATTTAGTACGACCTTTATCTCCATCAAAATTAGTTATGAAGGCAAAACTTAAACTTCTATCAAAAATAGTATCGACACTGCCAGCAAGACTTATAACACCATTCAAAGAGCCTGTTTTTCCTCTCACAAGTCCTTCCGCTGGCGTATCCAATAGTCTCTTTCTTAAAGTGCCACTTCTACCAGCTACCGGCAAACTTTGTTTCAATTCAATCGAGTGTGAACCACTGTCTAACAATTCCGTTAAAAGCTTACAAGTGACTCGATTTCCGTAATCAAGGCCAGATGCATCCAGAACCTCAACCTGATCCATATCGTACCCTAAAAGCTTCAATGACTCAGCTACAACAGTCGCACCCCCACTCGATGTCCCGGGTTTTTCAACGCGCGCCGAGAGCCCCTTGAGTAATATCTCGGCTGTGGTGTTATCACTTCCCAGAAGCATTTTAGAAATAATCTCTTTCATAGGTGGAGATTCGATCGAAGCGATTTCAAAAAAAGCAGTATCCGGAGCTTGACCAGTCGAAGTATCGCCACTTACTGTGATTCCATTCTCTCCTAAAATTTCCTTTAATACACTCACCGTGTGTTCCGCTGGTTCCTCTGTCGGAGTATTGAAGCCATTCGACTCTTTCACGGGATCCCAACGAATGAAACCCGCATTTAAAGAAAGGGCACTTATCGGCCCAGATTGCTTTTGATCCGTATATCTAAATCTTTCTGGCCAAGTATCAACAAATCTCACGTCATCAAAAAGACTCTCATCACCAATAATTGATCCCTCAATATGATTTATACCTGACGAAACAATTTTTTGGACAAAATTTTCAACGTTCGTATAAGTAAATGGATCTTTATATCGCTCAGCATATTTAGCAGTCATCAAAAGAGGGTCACCTCCCCCAATCACCCATAAATCACCTTTCAAAGTTCCATTTACTGGACGTTTTTCAGAAATCATTTTGGTAGAAAACTTATAGTCAGGTCCAAAAGCCTCCAAAAGGGCAACTGCTGTTAATATTTTCTGAGTGCTAGCTGGAATTACAGGTTCGCTTGAAAGCTGCTCAAAAATTACTCTTCCATCTTCGAGTAAATTAATGCAAGACATCCCAGGAAGTTGAGCTACAAGGTTTTCCACTTCATTTTTAAGCTCTTTATCAGCGATAGGGGCTTGCAGGAAAACTGGCACCCTCCGAGCTGACAACAAAGGAGTTGCTAGTGAATTTCTACTGTCAGAAACTGCAGGCATTAATTCTTTTCCACTCTGACTGTCCAGTGACGCCGCATTAAACCACGCAAGTGCAGAAACAATAAAAAGAACTAAAGGAACGAGCATCTTCTTAAGCATAAAATTCATGGTATTCCTCCCAGATGCCGTCGTGTGTTATGAGAGTCGATTTGCGGTAACTGTTAAATTATTTCCTGAGACTTTAAGAAAATACCCTACTGAATGCACCACGGCGTATACGGTAAGTCATACATGCTAGTTGCCGACTTTGAAGAATAGAAATATGCCCTTTAGCGAAATAGATCACCGCTCAATTGCAGTAATTAAAGGCCTTGCAATGGACGCTCCTCATGCTGCGAAATCTGGACACCAAGGCACCGCAATGGCTCTTGCACCTCTTTCTCATATTCTTTGGACTCGAATCATGACCTATGACGCTAAAGAGCCTCTTTGGCCCAATAGAGACCGGTTCATCCTCTCAGCAGGTCATGCATCTATTTTGTTGTATTCAATGCTGCACCTCACCGGGTATGAACTCTCATTGGAAGATCTAAAACAATTCAGACAATTAGGCTCCCTCACACCCGGACACCCTGAACATGGTCACACCGCCGGTGTTGAAGTCACCACAGGACCCCTAGGACAAGGTTTTGCTAATGGAGTCGGAATGGCGATAGCTGAACGAAACCTTAGGGCACGTCTTGGAAACGAAATCTGTGACCACAACATATGGGTTGTGTGTGGAGATGGAGACCTCTCAGAAGGGATAAGTCACGAAGCCGCTTCATTGGCGGGGCATCTTCAGCTAAACCGTCTGACCGTCATCTATGACGACAACCAAATAACGATTGATGGAAAAACTGATTTAGCACTTTCTGATGAAGCTTCTTTACGCTTTAAGTCCTACGGATGGAACGTAATTGAACTAGGTGATGAAAGTAATAATCTTGATTCAATTGAATCTGCTCTGCTTGACGCCAAAAATGAAGAACAAAAGCCATCTATTATAATTTTAAAAACACTTATTGGAGAACCTTCACCTCACACCAATACTGCCGCTGTGCACGGTTACTCTCTAAAAGACGACGAAATAAGAGAAACAAAAAGAATTTTAGAAATACCAGAAAATGAAACTTTTTGGATACCGGACGACGTCTTAGATTATTACCGAACTGCGGGTAGCCGAGGCGAAGAAATTCGCAAAAGCTGGGAGAAACTGTCTCCTGCTTTAGGCGAAAGAAGTGAGCTTTGGGCCACTCTCTCAGGTTCTGGCCTTGCCCCAGACTGGCAAGAATCGCTTCCCACTTGGAAACTGGGAGAAGCTGTTGCTACTCGAAAAGCGAGTAACGAATGTATCCAATCATTAATGGAATCCATGCCCGGACTGATTGGAGGTGGCGCGGATCTAACTGGCAATACGGGCACCTCGATCTCAAACTACGGAGTTCAATCACATAAAGAACCAGAGGGAAGACAAATATTTTTTGGTGTAAGAGAGCATGCTATGGGCGCCATAAGTAACGGCATTGCTCTTCATGGTGTCTTATTTCCGGTGACAGGAACTTTCCTTGTCTTCAGCGACTACATGAGAGGTGCTGTCAGATTAGCCGCTCTGAGCAACGCCAAAAGTGTCTTTGTTTGGAGTCACGATTCTGTTGCTGTTGGAGAAGACGGCCCAACACACCAACCCATTGAACACGCCGCCTCATTACGCGCAATACCCAATCTTGATGTATTCAGACCAGCTGATGCAAACGAAACTTCGTCCGCATGGGAGATTGCCGTTACTCACCCTGGACCCAGCGCTATGCTTCTAACCCGTCAAGACACTCCGGTGATTACGGATGCCAAGAACACAGATAGCGTTTCAAAGGGTGCATACATAATTCGAGAATCAACCGCAGAAAACGCCCTTACCATCATTGCAACTGGAAGTGAAGTTGCAGTTGCCTGTACAGCTGCGGAGAAAATCGAGCGAGAGCATAATTTTGGCGTATCTGTTGTATCGATGCCTTGCATGGAACGATTCGAACGTCAAACAGTCGAATACCAACGAAGTATTATCAGTCCGACTGTTCCATCAATTTCGATCGAAGCAGGTTCAACATACGGCTGGAAGAAGTGGGCAGAGGTGACAATTGGTATCGACTCGTTCGGAACTTCCGCTCCAGGTGATATTGCTCTTACTGAATTCGGCATTTCTACCAAGACTCTTCTAGAGGCTGCGAACAATTTGCTTAAAAATGGAGAATAAAAGATGACAAGACTGCTCGAGCTATTTTCGGCAGAGAACCAAAGCCCATGGCTCGATAATCTGCGTCGATCTTGGATCGTGAGCGGTGAACTGGAAAATTGGATTAATAATGGGGTGCGTGGGATTACCTCAAATCCAACAATCTTCCAAAAAGCAATGACCGACACTACCGACTACGATTCACAACTAACCGAATTGATAGCCTCTGGCAAGTCAGTTGAAGAAAGTTACTGGGAACTTGTTGTAGATGACATTAACGGTGCCCTTGACATACTCCGCCCTCTTTACGATGAGTCAGATGGACTAGATGGCTTCGTTTCACTTGAAGTTGACCCCTCTTTGGCACATGACACTCCAGAAACAATCATTGCTGCTCGCCATCTCCATTCCCTTATAGATAGACCAAACCTGTATGTGAAAATCCCTGCCACTTCTGCTGGTATTCCGGCAATACAACAACTTATTTCTGATGGCAAGAGCATAAATGTTACTCTTATTTTCTCTCTCGACAGATATGAAGAAGTTATTGAAGCTTACTTATCTGGCCTTGAGTCCCGTGAAGGTGACTTATCAAATATTTCTTCGGTCGCATCTTTCTTCATAAGTCGCACTGATACAGAAGTTGACAAAAGACTGCAAACTATCGGGTCAGATAATGCTCTCGCCCTTCAAGGAAAAGCTGCTATTGCTCAAGGTAGGGCCGCATATCAAATCTTCAAGAGCAGTTTCAGCGGTCCTAGATGGAATTCCCTCCAAGAAAGAGGAGCGCGCCCACAAAGACCCCTGTGGGCATCAACATCAACTAAAAATCCAGAATTTCCCGACAC
>CETA01007742.1_pt1 | contig 16148 bp, 25 predicted proteins | sample 531251 | NCBI WGS metagenome assembly CETA01 (sample SAMEA2622362, study PRJEB7988) | marine metagenome | biome: marine biome (ENVO:00000447); feature: mesopelagic zone (ENVO:00000213); material: "saline water (ENVO:00002010), including plankton (ENVO:xxxxxxxx)" | depth 380 m
CCCCCGCCATGCTCTTAGCGGTGGGGTTTGAAGAAGCATTTATTGGAGAAGCTCTCAGGTACGGGTTCAATGAGCCCGTCGCGGCATACGATTATGACAAGTGCCTGGAGATACTAACCCAGGACGGGATGACCCATGAGGAGGCAGTGGAATTTTTTGAATATAACACCCTCGGGGCGTGGGTCGGAGAGCAAACACCCGTCTTCGTCGAGAGAAGACCCCCCCGGGATGGCTACCCCAAATATGGGGACCCACGGGAACTCCTCACTAAGTAAGACCCCCCCGGTGGGGGACGAGTATAACGGGGCACCCAAGTTAACGAACGTTAATTAATTAACAAACCAAGGATTAGGTCAGGTGCCCCGTCATTTTTAATAATGCCACAGGGCATCTACAATAAACAACCGGGGGGGACAAGGAGGCAAGTATGCAATCAGCACAATCAACAGACATCATCAAAGCCATGTTCAGACTCGAAGTCAGGAATATCAAGAGCACCGATGAACCAGACGTACACCTCGCGAAAGTCAATCTGGCCACACGCACAGACCCCATCGTGGGGATAACCACCAAGGTCGAACTCAAGAAAGTTTACACAGACGAGGAAAAACTGAAGTTCTACTACGAAAGAGCAGACCTGTGCAGAGGTAGCAGGGACTCCTCACTCCAGAACATCATCCAGGCCCAGCAGGATATGCAAGCCTTCGCCTCCTGTGCCTCCATTGTGCTGCTCAGGGCATACGGGGTCATCGTTGAGGAAGAAGTGGTCCTCCAAGTGGTCGAGGAAATAGTGGACGAACTCCTGCTCGATGGGATGGAAATCGACGAAGAAGTGGAGATTCCAGCGCAGGCGGCGGAGTGGATGCAGAGCCATAGTGGGAGCGGGGATAATGTGGGGGGGAATAAAATAGTTAGCTAGAGGACCAATTAACCGGGGGGGACAAGGAGTGAGATATGGCAAACGTACAGACCACAGAGGAAAAAGATGCAGCCACCCGGAAGACCGTAGCGGCGCTTATCGAACTAATAGACGGGATGGTTCACGGACTGCTCTTTGAAGAATTGCATACCCAAGTCCCGCACGTTTCGCTGAAGTGCCATAATGAAGGAGACCCCCCCGGGGTGTTCCTGTGGCATAATGACCGGGGTATTCCCGGAGACATTGAGATAGGTGGGTACGTCGAGTGTCTCCAAAATGAGGGGGCAGTGGCCTATTATCACGGGGTCATCGAGGCACTTCACATGCAGAAACTCGTTAGGGAACTGGAACCCGAAGGGGGGCCACCGTGGAAGGGGGAGGCTAAACGGAGGGAGGCGTTTAAGGTGTTCCTGGATGAGAGGAAGGTTAAGGCCAGGGAGCGAACCGAGGAATGACGCGGTGTGTTGGAAAGGTTTTTGGAAAGTACGAGTGTGGGGTATTAATATTATTTTCCCGACGCCCGAAGGGGGGACTACCCCCCTGCCCGAGCCCGAGCCCGAGCCCGAGCCTGAGCCAGCCTGAGCCAGCCTGAGCCAGCCACCGAGCCCGAGCCCGAGCCTGAGCCAGCCACCGAGCCCGAGCCCGAGCCCCGATAAATTAAATCATTCCCCACGTCGTTTTATGGTATACGCATAGTGTATAATCTGCCTATTAAGAGGTAACACTTTTATAAGGAGATTCTAGATGATTAATTACCACGCACCTAAGCCGGCCTTCCATGAAGAGCTAGCCGCTATTGAATATGGCCTTAAATGGTTAGTTAAACACTCTCAGTGTCGCGCTAGTCGAAGGGGAGAAGCCGCCCGGTTGAAACAGAAGTATCTTAATCTTGACCTAGCTCAGGCCATGCACCAAATGAGGAAAAACCATGCTTAATATTTTAAACAGCTGGGAAACGATTGATTGGGACGGAATGTCGTTTGGAAATGCTAGCGAACTAGGCGAGTCAATGAACTTGCAATGTATAGAATTTCAATATGAGACAGACTTCGGATGTGATTCTTACTCAATTTGGGCGCCCACCGAAGCGCTAGGTAAGCGTAACTTGATACATAGAATTAAGGCCGGGACAGCACCGAGTGAAGCGGACTCTTGCCAAATTGACATACTTGTAGACGGGTGCTAACCGATGCTTAATATTTTTCATAATATAGAAGTGGTAGAAGCTCGGGACGATACCAACCAAGGCCAGTTCAGGTATACGGTTAACCTAGTTGTTCATTATCACGCCGCCGAATGGGCCCTTGAAAAACACATCATGCGGACTGAGTACGTTATTGATACCACCGAGAATCTATACGATTGCCAGCTGGTAGCAGAAAGAATGATAAAAGACGCGAATGATAGAACGCGCGAGCGTCGGGCCCGTATCAAGTTTAACGACTCTTCCAACTGGGAACCGCACGTTCCAGGCGGGAATGCCACTTCCGAGACGGGTATTTGTGACTAGTCTAACTAAGTAGATAAAAAAAAGCCCCGTGGTTAGTTAATAACCACGGGGCTTTTTTTGTGTCTGGTCTGGTATCTTCTCAGATACGAATGGGCATCAAAACGAAAGTAAGGGCCCCAAAGCCCGTATCAACGTCAATTCTAACCGGGTCTAAGTCTGATTTTTGCCGAAACATTCCCCCCCATGGTGCTTTCACCGCTTTAAGATACTTGAAAAAATCGGATAAGTATTTGAGCGAAAGCCCACAAAGACCGGTTGATTCTAAGTCATCATAATCGGACTTCTGCTTAATAACTTGGTCAATATCCGGATAACCAGTGTAATCGATATCAAACCGGAGCTTTAACCGCTGGTCTGATTTCGTATCGTATCGCGATATTTCAATCTCGCCCTGTAGGGGGAAAACTTCTAAAGAGAACAGACAGTGCTTTGTCGCCCCTTTTAGAATGGACTCGGCTATCCCTTTTGGAATTAGCATCGACGTTGTTTTAGCATCGGGCCAACTCCTGTCTGGGGGAATCTTCTCAAATAGCACGGTATCTAAAACTGGAATCCCATGTTCGAGAGCTGTTAGGTGGTGGCCATTAGTGACCACGGCACGGTTGATGTCAAAGTAGATTGAGTTAAGCGCCTGACGTGTTGAATCGTCGCTGGCTAAACGGTGAAGTTCCAAAATTTCTCTCGGGATTTGAATCATTGTGATTCTCCTTTATAAAAGTGTTACTTCCTTCTACACGGTATGCGCTTAATGTATACAGTTAATCGGGTTTATTTTCACGCGCAAAATCGGTCAAAATCGGTCAAAATCGGGGCCAAAACGCAAAAATCCCCCCCGGTGACGCCATGCCACCGGGGGGGATTCTCCAGACTACTTAAGAGACTACAGACTACAGACTACTCCCCTGCGTGGATTATCCTAGCCAGTTCCTCTCCACTCATCTCATCCTTTTGGTGATACCACTCAACAATATCCCGCACTACACCGTCAAGAGAGACAGATTGCCCGGTCGTGGTACGTCCCCAGACCAGGAGGCCCATAAACTCCTCCACCACTTCCCCGCGCTCTTTCAGGCACTCCCCAAAATATCGGGTAACAATCCACTGTTCAAAAATCTCCCGCTGACAATCCCCGCAAGATTCAAGAGGCTCCTCGTCCTCTAATGCTTTGGCCTTTTCCTCTTCATCCATATCGCAACCGCAATTTTCCAAAGCGGGGAAGGTTAGATTAATAAACTCGTCAGACCAGTCGCAATCAACAAGTGTGAAGTTAGGCAACCGCCCTAGCTCATAAAAGAGGGTGCTTGCCCGATAGACTAGCTCCCTGTCTATAAAAGCGTCGCATTGACGCTGGAACTTTCTTTCTTTGTCACTACTCACGACTCCACCTCCTCGTTGGGGTTAAATTTGGAACGAACGACCATGCTTGACTCTCTAACAAAACAGTTCTGAACAAATTGACGTAAAATACCGTCTGCGTCGGGTTCTAGTATCCCATGCCCCAGAATAAAATCGCGATGCTCTTCCGCCGCTTTACGATTATCATAGGCCCATAAGGGTTTCGTATGGTTGCCGGACCTGACAAAGACAAGGAAGTGATTGCTTGTACTGCTCATGACGCCACCCCCTTTAGCCGAAAATCGGGCCCGTAGTCTCGGAAATCGGTGACAATGAAACCCGCCCCCAATTCATGCAGCGGGGATTTGGGAGAGATTTCGCCCTCTGCTTTCGAGTCAAAACAATCCCCGCAACGCACAAAGCTCCCCGAGTATAGAGGGTCCGCTGTTTTTGGTGTGACCAGTACAGATTGCCAAGTGTCCAAAATACCCCCGCAACCGCCGCACCATATATCGTGACAGACTGCCCCGTGGATTCCAAGCAACCGCTCCCCAGTCTCAACCGAGAGAACCCGCGACATCATTGCAGCGGTAATAGCGGTTTCCAGCACCATACCCATTAGAATCCCACCACCGGGGGGGGAATCGTCCGGGACTATCGCGATTTCATCCATCCAAAGAAGGTTTTCCGCTCCAATAACCGTATTTTCTTCACACTGGGGGCAATCGTAGTCCTGAGCATCGGGCTCGGTTTGACTCCGGGTAAATTCTAAACACTCGACGCACCAACCCTCGTAAGAGCTGCGCGCCTCGCTGTATCTGCTTTCCGTAATTTTCGTTACCATGATTTATCCTTGCGGTTAAAAGTGTTCACCACGCTTACCCTGTTATGAGTGGACTGTATACCCATTAATCGCTTTTCTTTTCGCGGCGTACTTTTCCCGCGCACCCGGAAAGCGCACCCGCCCCGGGCCAGGAGAAGCAACCCCCCGGTTAAGGCCACCCGACCCCGAAATTTGGACTACATCGGACTACATTGGCACTACATGAGACTACTTTGGACTACATCAGCACTACATCGGCACTACATCGAGGACCCCAGGACCAAAACAGGCCCCAGGATCCTCCTTTGTAATCGTCACACCCCGTTCGGTCCTCCCCAGACGCAAAAAATTGCCTAGGGGGTACGTTAACTGAACGATTGTGTGCACGGTTCACCATTATCATAGTGCACGGTTTTGTAGAAGCGCGTCTTCCGGCCTCATTGGTCCTACCGCCCCCCTCAAATTCCCTCAAATTAGTGCACGGTTTGTACGGTAATTGGGGTGTTTTCGGACAACCGTGCAGTGTCTACTCCACTGGAAAGACTACCCTTTCCTTCTCTAATTGCACGATTGTACTACTTTATAGATAAAATAGAGTAAGTATAAAAAGAGAGTGTATTTTATATAGAAGAAAGTTTTTCCTAAAAAGTCCCGAATCGTGCAGTTGAGCGTACACCTGTACTCTGAGATATATTTGATCCTCGTCCCGGGGATCCGATAAGACCCCCATCGTCACTAGCCCCCACCGGGGGGGAAAAAATAACGAGAAAAGGAAAGCCACGCATGCACAGTCATTGGTGGGAGAAGCACTCGGTCCTCGACGCAATCCGCATTGCAGCACAAGCGCACATCGACAAACACCAAGTAACCCGGGACGAAGAGCCCCGACTGTTCGACGCCATCTGCGCAGGCATCGAGGAGGCAACAGGCAACCCCCCGGTGTTCGCTGAGGGTTCCTTGTGGATTTGGGATGCTGACTTCGGTATTTGGTCACGCTGCTGCAACCCTGCTACCCCCCGGGAAGGTTACCCCAACTTCGGTGACCTTTGGTCTCTGCTCTCCGAACTGAAGGTCTGGACCTTCCCCAAAAACGCCGCCCCCCGGCAGACGCTCCTGCGCCTCTCTGCGAAGCTCGAATCCGCCTTAGACCGGCAACCGCACCGCCGCACCAGGATTGCCAAGCAGCGGTTCTTCCAGGAGGAGACCCCGGGGATTATCCTACCGACCATCGACCAGGGGGAGACTATCCCTCTGCTCTGGGAACCTCACGCTGATGGGACGGTGTCGCTGACAGACCCCGAGCCTCAGCACCGGAAACGGCACCTGCTCTTTGGGGCGGACATCAAAGCGCAAGCAATCGACGCCGAGCAAGTCCTCAAACCCCCCCGGGCTGCGGCATGGCAGGCGTACCTCCGCACAATCTGGAAGGAGGACCCCGAATTTGACGCGAAGGTGGAGATATTGGAGGGGTTTATTGGCACCGTGCTGACCTCCACAGCGACGAGGTTCCAGCGGATGCTGATATGGCAGGGAGCGTCTGGGGCGAACGGGAAGTCGATGCTGGCGGAGGTAATCGCCACCTTGGTAGTCGCTGACTCCTCGCTTATCTCAACCTGTAGCCCAGCCGACTGGGAGGGGTTCGGTGCCTCGACTCTGGACGGGAAGCTGCTGAACATTGTGACGGAGCTGCCGGAAGAGAAAGTGTTTCACTCGCACCGGGTGAAGGCTATCGTTGCCGGTGACCCGGTGCACGTTGATGTGAAGTACGCCCAAGCTTACAAAATGCTCCCGACAACGGGCCACCTGCTGGCGGTTAATAGGCTCCCGGCGATGAGGGACCTATCCGGGGGGTTGAAGCGCCGGTTGCTCATCCAGGACTTTAACCATTCGTTCCTCGATGACGCTGACCGGAAGTCGAAGGAGGAGATTCTGGATTTACTCCGGCCTGTTGCCTCCGAGATTAGGGTCCGGTGCCTCCATGCTGCTGCACGGCTGATGGAGGCCGGGGATTACACGCTGACTGAGGAGCACAAGCGAGCGGTCGATGAGCTGGAGGTTCGGTCGAGTTCCGCCACTGCCTTTGTTGACGCATGCTGTAGCCAGCCCCCCCGGGGGGTTGATTGCGCCTGGTGGGAGTATCAGCACACCTTGTACCGCGCCTATGTCCGGTACTGCCAAGCCCTGGGGATCCGCAGTGTCGGCTCGGGGCAGAAATTCTTTAAGGATTTGGAGATGATGGGGCTTGTTCGGGAGACTTCCAAGGGTGGCGGCAGGCGTAAATTCTTCTCGATTGCCCTCCGGCCTGTGGAGGAGTGGGGGGTCGGTATCGAGGAGGACGACCCAAACTGGCAACCCCGGTGATGGGGAGGGGCCCCGATATTTCGACCGGGGCCCCAACTTCTACATGTCACTATAGAAACATCCGAGAAAGGATTGGTCACCATCTACAGGCCCCGCACCGTCCGGTCAATAGTTAAATCAGTGTATTTTAGGGGTTGAATTACAGGGGGTTTGCGCTGAATACCCCTTGACGCACGTATGCACTGCCGGTATACCACCCCGGTAGCAGAAACGGGAGCAATCCCCAAAATTAAATGAGGAAGTATCTGATGAATGAGGAAAAGACAGTACACGGAATGTGCATCAAGCTGGTAGACATCGAGGAAGCAGACCATCCCGACCCGCTAGCTGTGTTCAATGTAACGGTGAACGGGCAGCTCTGGCAGGGGGCAGAAAGAACCTTTGCGGAGTGGGTCGTCAACGGTGCGGCAACAACGCAGGACCGGCATCTTGATATTTGCCAAGACGACGCTTTACGGGAACTTTGCAAGCACGTCGTCGAGGGCACCGAGACTCACTGGACGATTGCTCAAGAGGCGTTCTGTGAAGCGGTGGATGCTCTCATCAAAGAGCACTACGCCGCCGAGTAACCCCTAACCAGTACACTGCTGAATAAGCAGCACCCCCCCGGTTAACAAGGAGACATCACATGCCCAACAAAACAATAACCTCAGTCTGGTGCCAAGGGCATCTCTGGTTCCTCACTCGCAAACCCTGCACGAACCTTGAGGCCACAGCCCTGATGATCGCGGACTCACCCAGCGGACCCTACAACGAAGATGGACGGGCCATGACCCCCACTGAGGTGATGGAATCCCGCGAATATTTGAGCCGCGAGTTGCGCTACAGCTACCACGTTGTGAACCTCACTGCCTGCATCGCGGACGGCATCGACCCCCACCGGGATTGGTGCGGACAGTCCACCATGTTCGAGGACGTTGAAAAGTACCTCACCGAGCAGGAGTAACCCAATGAGATACCGAAACACCGAAACCTACGAAGACGCCTCGGGCCGGAAGTACAGCGTCCAGGGTCCATGCCTATGCGGAGCCCTCGACTGTGAGAGCTGCCGCCCAGGGAACAACCACGCCAAGCGGGAGCAGGAGGACCGGGGGGAGACCTTCTGCATGCAATGCGAGGACTACCGCCTCTCGGAGCTGGCAGACGAAACCCTCTGCGACGAGTGCGGCAAGGCGTTCGGGTTCGTCTGGGGCATCTTCCCCCGGGATGAGGGGTTCCACCGCATCCAATGGGCAATCCCCGAAGACACCGCAGAAAAGGCCCTCAAGCTATTCTTCCGGGAAGTGGGCATAACCTATACAGAGGCCACCTTTGACACCTGCGCCGAAGATTTCTGGGTGCTCCCAATGGAAGGCCACCCCGACTGGACCGAGTGGGACGAGTGCACCCCCCCGGTGGACTACCTAAACCTCATCATCGGGGAGATTCCGTGGGACGTGCCAACACCACCGGGGGGGGATTCCCAGCAATGACCCCAGATTTCGTCGATTGCATGATAATATTCGGCCCCTGCATCAACTGTGGCACCTATATGTCCTACAACGCAGACCACGTCCCCTCCCTCGTTATCGACGGTGAGCGGGAGGCTATTTGCATCAACTGCTGGGCCCGGTGGAACGACATTCACCGGGTCTCGAAGGGGCTCCCCCCCGAGCCCCTGCACCCGGACGCCTACCAACCGAGCACCAACAACCACTAGGAGACTCAGGCATGACGGTAACAAAGAAAAACGACACCCTTATCCACAACCTCCCCCGAATAACCAAAGCCCTGGAAGAAATCGCCCGAAAACTCCCAGAACCCGCCAAACCAAAGGAGACCACCAATGAAAGCCCTACTACTCTGGCTCTTCAACGCCCCCAACCTGCTCATCTGCCGGATATTTGAGCACAAATGGCACTATACCCAGTTCCAGGGGCAGTCCACCCTCCGGGATTGCCGCAGGTGCCTGACCAAACAGACCCCCGCAGACGACGAGGAGTTCCAGGACAGAGTGAACCTCCAAATGCAGGCAGACGCAGTCCACAAGGGCAACGACCTCCCCCCCGGTCCATTGGACGAGGACGACCCGGTTATTCGCGTCTGTCGGGCTCTGAAGGCTCGCCGGGATTTTGACTTCCTGGAGGCACAGTATCAACTGGCGGTGGGGACCTTCGACATCACAAAGGAGTGCACCGAGGTTCCCGACATCTCCCCGTGGCAACTCCGGGAGGGAATCGAGAAGTTCCTTAATCATGAGGACGGGGAGCTGCACGAATGGGCAGAGATGCGGGTGGGGCAGGTGGATAAAATGATAGCCTTCGCAGAGGAGCACCTAAGCGCAGAGCAGAAGGCCCGGTTTAAAAGCTAGGGCTCGGAGACACTCACCAACCGTTCTTTGAGCTTTTCGTTCTCCTTCTCAAGCGCCAAATTGCTAGCCTGGAGCATGCATAGTTGTCGCATGATCGCCACCAAGCCCTTAAGAAATTCCACACCATCGTCATCCCCCCCCCTCGCTATGCGCTCAAGGTCTTCGAGCACTTTTTGGTTCCTTCGCAACGACATCTTTAAACCAGTCCTTTGGGTGCACCCGTTTCGTCAGGTCTTGGATTCGCACTGCCATCTCCAGTCGGGGCGTCGAGCTGCCGCTCATCCAGCGGGAGATTGTCTCCTGCGTGACCCCCAAAATCAAGGCTAGCTTCTCCTGGGTCATCCCTCTGCGACTTGCATACTTCGTCAATCTGTCTGATGCGATTGTTGATTTCTTCACTACAGGCATTTGGTACTCCTTCTAAAAATCCGACACGCCTTAACACTTCTTCTGCGGCGGCGTGTCCTTTTGTAATCACCGCCAGGTATCCCCGAGCGGCCATCTTTTGGAGGAACTCAATCTGTTCCTCACTCGTTGATGAGTGCTTGATGCGCTTCATCTCTATTGCGACCCCTACATAACCCCCCCGGGGAGTCGGGTCGAAAATAATGAAGTCGCTCACACCCTTTAGCATCCCTAAATTTCTAAGTCGGGCCCCCTGAATCACTGACCGCTTGCCCTCGTTCGGGACGTGAATCCAGAACAGGCCAAGGTTTCGTAAGGTCCGTGCGAGCTTCGAGTGCTCGACCCGCTCCAGGGGGACATCGGGATTAGTGGACTTCCTCTTCTTTCTCGGCTTCGGTGGCTCCTGGGTCTTGTAATACCTCTCCAGAGCCTGCTTGACCGCGCTCTTCCCCTCCTCCATGCATGCCCTCCAGTTTGCGCTCCAGCTTCTCGCACCGCTCACGGAAATAGTCGAGAACCCCCGACATGGAGAGTACTGCGTGTTGTGTCTCCACAAGCTGGGTCGCTAGACTCTCAAGGTGTTCCTGCGCTGGGCTTACTTCCAGTTCAATTGCTGACATTTCTACACTCCTTCTTAGTTGTGGTCAAAAAACCAATGGGCCCACAGATACGCTGCGGTGAGTGCCCATCCGGTCATTGCTAAATAAAATCTCTTCTTCACCATCTGGATGGTTTCTTCGTAAAATTTAACTGTTTTCATGTCCTCTCCATAAGTCTCATTGCTACGTTGAATGAGGAGAAAGCGAACCAGAGCACAGCGGAGGCCCACCAATATTGCGTGTTCCGCCGCAGCATGCGTTCGAGAGCCAGAATATCACGCTCCAAGTCCGCGCACCGCTGCTCAAGCTTGGCATCGTTTGCGTTCATTTCGTTTCACCATTTTCTGCACAATTGAGGCAATCTCCCGGTGGTCCACTGGGGGGCGCACCTTCTCCTCGTTTACGATTCGCATGGCCTTCTCCACCTGCCCCGCCACCTCGTAGTAGGGCAGGGCATCCCGCCCCGAATAGGCGTTGAAGAGGCTCCCGCAGACTCGAACCAACCCGTCGTTCCTGGCCCCCTCGAAGATTTCTTTGAAGGCCCCTAAATTTGGTTCCCAAGGCTCGCAGTGTTCCCGGACACCGGGGGGGCTTTTGTCCTCGACCGGCTCCACCAGAAGCCCCGCCAGCCACTCGGGGAGGGGAGCCAGGGGGAGAGTCCACGGTTCCCTGCCCTCCATCCAGTGGTAACCCCCCTTGAGAGTCCGTGAGGGCGGCGCTATGACGTAGCCGCCCTGAGCCCGGACATCGACCCCCTTCACCAACTCGACCTTGTTGCGGACGCCTGAGAGCCCTCTGAAGTAGAGGTGGAAACCGCCCCCCCCGGTGAAGACAGTTGGTGTCTTTGGGGGGGGCGCACCGTGACTCTCCCTGAGTTCACGAAAGGCTTCGATGCCTGCCGCTCCGTCAAGATCAATCACGGTGAGCGAGTCACACCTGATACCAATCACGCTGGTGGGGTTCATGTTCCAGGCGAGGTCCACATCCAGCCCTGTAATTTTCCCCAGATAGTCTCCAATCCTGGGGTGCTTACAGGGGTCGGGGCAGCGGGGCCCGTTGCGGCAGGAGCAGTGGTCGAGCCACTGGTCCCCCTCATGAGCGGTGGGCCAAATGGGGAACACAGGCCACCCCTGTTCAAAGTACCACTTGGCCCACTTCCCCATTAACCCGTCTGGATAGGGGGTCTTCACGCCAGACCCTTCCCCGGAGGCGGGAGGAGGTTCGCCTGCTCGGTGCTCCGGGGTTTTGCCGGTGCCTTTTTTGTGGATGGTTTCTTGGCAGGTGCCTTCTTTGCTGGCGGTTTCTTAGCCACTGGCTCCCGGTGCCGCTTGTCGTCAGCAGGCTTCGAGGCTTTCACTGCAACCTCAAATTCCCCCTCCACTACCTTGGGGTCATCCCCCCCGGTGGTGAGTGCTGCAACCTGTTCCACCCGGGTGGTGCCTGTCGGCTGGCTGGTCTCCGCAGCTTTGAGTTCGTGGATGTCCCGGACCTCGTCCTCGGTGGTGAATCCTTTGAGGGCATCGGAGAACGCATCCCTCCCGGCAAAGGTCCGCGCCCGGATTTGCAGCATCCGCCACGGGTCGGTGGACCACGGGCCCCGCTTCCCCCAGTGCCCCCGTCGCTGGGCATCCTTGATGGAGAACTCCCGTGTGTACCGCTTGCCCTTGCGGATAAAGGTGCAGACCGCTTTGCCTGCCTCCTCAATCTTGGAGAAGGTCATCTCCTCATGCCCATCGTAGGCGGGGTGCGCCTGAATCAGGGCGAGGAAGAAGTCTGCTGTGAGGCAGCTTGTCCCTTGAATCATGTTGAACGCTTCGAGGGAGGCGATGGGTGCGAGCCCCAGCTCCTGCCCCTTTAGGAAGGCAGTCACAATGTCAGCCGGTTTCTTCTGATACCGCTGGGGGATTGTCATGCTCCCGGCGAGGTACTCCGCAAAGGGTTTCATTTGCTCGAAGATGGCAATGTCGAAAACAGGGAGGTTATTTGATAAAGCAGTCACGTCGCAGTCCTTTCGTAGAGAGTCGTCTCTGTCCATTTTTATTCGGCTTGTAATTGAGGCGGCTGTCCCCGAAGGCAAGTCCCCACCCCCCGGTGTCCACCACCATCTTCTTCAACTCGTTGGTGATACCATCAAGTTTGCTGTCAACTGCAACCTGTTCGTCCTTCGTTTTGTAAAAGGCTTCCATCAGGTCAATAGCTCGGTCAGTTGCAGGAGCGTACATCTCGTTCGTCGCCTCCTGAAGTGCGAGGTATTGAGTCATTCCCTTGCTCGCATCGCTCACCGGGGGGGCCTCTCCGACAATGTGAGCAACCCAGAACTCCCAACAGGCTTTCTGCATCTCGGCAATCCGCTCGTTGTTCCGGGCGACGTAATACACCTCCGGCTTGGAGGTGTAGTTAAACAGCACCGGCAGCAGGCAGACCTGCACATCGGGGAATCTCATGAGGTGAGACTGCGCTTGGTCGTAATACATCTGGGGGATGACCGACTCCCGGAGGGTGTCCGGGTGCATCTGCTGCGCTGAGAGGGGGTAACTCCAGAGGTCACTGTCCGAGTAGATTACCAACTTCGCCTCGATGAGCATCAGCGGTCGCTGGTGTCGGGGGCTCGCCACGATTTTGCCGTCACAAGTGGAGCGCAGGGGACAGGTGATGCCGTCCTTGGTGATGTCCACGAACTCAGATTTGCCGGGTTTCCACGTCCACGTCTTAACAAATGCGGGGTCCATTCCGAGAAGCACCAGCCACTCGGGGTCAAGAAAAGACAGCGCGGCCTTGATGAGGAAAGGCTCAATCATTCTGCCCATTCTCAGGTGCGGCTTGTCCTCGTCGTCCTGCGGATATGCCCTCCGTGAGAAGACATCCCACGGTCCGGCGTAGGTGTTTGTGCCCATAATGGCGTTCTGCTCTGTCGAGCCCAAAGGTATCAGTTCCATGTGAATCTCCATAAAAGTGTATGAGCGGTAGGTATAGGAGACCGCACGGAAGCGCAACCCTAATTATGCACTAAGTTCATTATTTGATTAGTCGGACCACGGGAAAGCGGGGTCAATCCAACGTGCGGGGGGCATCCCCAGGAGGCCCCGGACATCGAAGTGGACTCCCCAAGTGTAGAGACCCCGCCCAATATCGAGGTCCCGGCACACCGATTCGACCGTCAGGGCCAATCGAGCCAGACCAAGAGGAGTCCGTAGGCTGCGACGAGCAATAGTAAGATCCAGGGCATGCCCCAGTTCGGAGGATGGTAGGTGGAGCGACCGAATACGTCCGCCAATCGCCTCGTTCTTTTTACGGCATCTGACTCCTGACCCGCAGATGAGTGCGGTGCCCATCTGCTCTCGGATTTGGTCTGCTCGCCTGATGAGTTCCGGGTGGACTTCGGTGAGTCCGCAGTCGCAGGGACTTTCGGGCCTGTCGCAGGCGAACTCATGTGACTGCCAATACTTCGCTGTCCACGTCACCGCTTTTTTCTCCGCTTGGTTCGGACAGGTTTACCGCGCTTTTTTGCTGCGGCTTTCGCTGCTCGTCGTCCCGCAGCGGTGTAAGGGTACTGTTTTTTTCCCACAGTTGGCATCTCGTTGTCGCTCCCTCCCGGACCAAATCCAGGACCTCTTGCACGGTTTCTCTGATGTGTGTGAAACTCATTACCACGTCCCCCTGACAAAACTGCTGATTTCCCAGTCCATCGCTGCATCGAATGGTTTCTCGATGCCCCCTTCGAGCCCAATCTCCCAATTCTCCCCCCCGGTGAGGCGGGTCATTGCGGAGGCAAAGGCCCCCTCTTTGTTTATGCCCAGGTTGAGCAGGAACGGTTGATCTACTGAAGAGGCTTTATCTCTAAATAGGTCCCTGCCCAACCTGGTCAACTCGGCTTGTTGTCTTGCCAAAGTACCACCGGTTTTTTTTTTATGGCCTCGGCCTGAACGTGCGCTCGTTTCACCGCTGCTCTCGAATACGAATATCCCGAGCTTGCGATTGCGCTGGCGACCAACCCGGTGGCCATTGCCATAGTCCCATCAACGATTTTGTGGTCCAGAAGCAGGTCGCATAAGATACCCAACAGGGGCATAATAATTGACGCCGCCACCACGAACGCTGACCGTCTGCCTTCGCTTGTCCCCGCACCCTTTGTCAGTTCCATCAAACCCCTCCTACCCTGCGGAGCCGGTCGTCCTCAATGGCCTCCCGCTGCTCCTGTTTAGCTTTCACATCATACACCAGACCCTTAAGCTCTTTCAAATCCCGTGCGCTTTGCTCGGTGACTGCCACGAGCTTCTGGAGGTGGGTGTTGATGCACCGGAGCTGGTCGTTGTCTGTGGTGCCTTTGTTACGCTTCATGCTCTGCTCAAGCATAACGAGCAGTCGATAGCCGCCAGCCGCCAGGAGCCCCGCTGTGCCTGCGCCACCGACAATCTCGACTGGGTCCATTAGACTGTCCTGCTCCTGATACCCTGGAGTTTCGTCATGGTATCCTTCGGGCGCTGCTTGAGTGCGTTCATCCGGGTCTTCTGGGTCTGAGCCTTATCCTGCTTTGAATAGAGGTTCTGGTACAGCTTGAGGACCGGACCAGCGTACCCACTCGACACCGGGATGCCTAGCAGGATGGAGAGTTGTCCGCTCGCTGCAAGGCTCGGTCTCTCCCCTGTCTTCTGGTAGTGGGCGAGCACCCCGTCCCGGATGCCTAGTTTGTATTTGCCAAATCCCTCCGGGTCCACAATCTCAGCGGTCTTGACCATCGTGGGGGTCGCGGTCAGTGCCTCGATGTTGGGCCCGAGAACCCCGAGCCAGTCGTTCACCGTGCAGACCTTCTCCATGTATTCGTGGGCGGCAGCATCGGTGACCAGATATTTGTCCTCCCCGGTCAGCACATCGGTCGTCCGGTTCATCCCCACCGGGAGGGTCTCGTTGCAGTACTGGAGGTTGGCAATCGTTTTCTGGACCATAGCCGCCTGCAACTGGGGGGCCCCGTCAATGGAGGTGAGCCCCTTGGCCAGAATGTTATTGAGCCGCTCCGGGTTCTCCGAGAGGCTGGAGATAACCTCAAGGGTGTCCCTTGCCTGCGCTGCCACGGGTCGGAGTTCCTCCCGCTTCTTTACTCGCTCCTCCTCCTCGATACGACGCAGGTGGTGTAATTTCCGAAGCCAGGGCTCCCGCACCCGCCCCAGGTTGTCGTACTGAATCCCCCCCGGTATTGCTCGCTTGCTAGGCTTCACTATCCGACTCACTGCCCGGTTAATCGCAAGGTCTCTCCTGGCAACCACCTTGCTCTTGAGCCCCAATAGCGCAGCCCGGGTCCTGAGTGCCTTGGCTGGGTTCATAATCGCGGCGACCACTGCCCCGGTTGCGATCCCCGCTGGGCCACCAACAGCGGTTCCAAGAAACGCTGCGGTAAGGCCGAGCCCGCTGCTGTCCCCCATCTTCTTTAAGGCGTTCATCCCGTTCACAGTCTGGGCAAGGTCCCCATAACTGCTCTTCAGTGTCGCCATGTTCGCGAGTGTCTGTGTCCCCTTATTCACTCCGTAGTGCCGCTGGGTTGCGAGAATATACGCTTCGTATGCCCTGAAGGTGTCCGCGAGCTTCATCTGGCGGATACGGTCTTCCACCATCTTCTGGCCCGATTCTCCGGCAGTAGCAGCACTGGGGTCAATGGCCGCTCTCGCCTGTGCGTTCGCGTTGGTCAGGTTCGTTAACTCGTCACCCATTAGAAGCAGGTCCGCCTGCTTTCGACCCTCGGCATTAAGGCTCCAGACAAAGGTGTCCGAGTATTCCACGAAGTCCGATGGAGGTCGATTAGTCTGCCGCAGCACGGTTAAGTCATCGACCAGTTCCCCTGAGAGGGAGGGGGT
>CETA01118746.1_pt1 | contig 16033 bp, 14 predicted proteins | sample 531251 | NCBI WGS metagenome assembly CETA01 (sample SAMEA2622362, study PRJEB7988) | marine metagenome | biome: marine biome (ENVO:00000447); feature: mesopelagic zone (ENVO:00000213); material: "saline water (ENVO:00002010), including plankton (ENVO:xxxxxxxx)" | depth 380 m
ATGCTCCGCTCTCCTGCCTTCACGCCATTTTCAGCGACCTTGCTGAAAATGCGGCTCTTCCCTGAGCCCGTGGGCGCGTCGATAGCGACGTTTCTGTCTTGCGTCAGACTGGCCTCGGTATCGCCGATAAGCCTGTCCTGAAGTTTTGTTGCCTTACTTGCCATTGTTTCCTCGCAATAACCAGAAGCCCAAAGAGCCGTTATCTTTCAGGATGAATTGTCCCACTAAGACAACGGCTCTTCAAGTTTAGATTTCGGTCATTGCGGCCATTGCAGCCGTGGTCGGCGAATTTCCCGACTGGACGACGCCAGTGACGGTAAGGTCGCTGCCGATGGCAAGCTTCTGGATGACTTCGATGACATTTGCCCGCTCGATGGAGAATTCGCTACCAAGCGGGTTGATGACCTCGTTGACGCCCATTTCCTTGAGCATCTTGCGAACCTTGCCGGTCTGCTCTGCATCGGGGACATTGAGGCGGAAGTCGGGCTCGCCTGCCGGAAGGTCGATAGACCAGCCGTTGTCCATTTCCAGCGAGGCACCGTTCTCGACCTTACGCAGCATCGCTGCAATCTGAACGGGGGCATAGTTGGACCGCATGCCGAGCTCCTGGAGAGTGCTCTTGATGTCATATTTGCCGATGAGACGACCAACGATGACTTCGCCGCTCTTGACCTTGCACCGGGTGAGGCCGATGCCAGTCTTGGGCAGCTTATCCCAGTTATAGAGAAGCGATCCCGAAAGCATGTGCATCTCGGAAGTTTCTTCCAGGTGCATATTCTCGAACTCGAGCTCCCAGCTGCGCTTTGCCTCTTCGACGTCCGTCACGAGCTTCCACGGCTCCGAACGCAGTGCCTCTGCACGCCGCGGGACGGTGCCGGCCGGAGTGGTGACATCGACGATCGTGCCGTTGTCGCGCGAGATACCGAGTGCGATGCGGCCATTGACCTTGTGACGCATGAAGGCAGCCTTGATGCCTTTGCGACGCTTGGAGGCGACCATCAGCATCATTGCCTGCGAGAACGGCGTCCGATCGATCTTGTCATGACGAACGAGCCGGAAGTAGGTGCTCTTCGACCCGTTTGCATTCAAGATCTCGTTCTGGTCGAGGATCTCGATCGATTCGGCGCGGATCGTCTCCAGGCCCTGGTTGTAGCTGCCGTTACGCACAGCTGCCGCGATGGCTTCTTCGGTGCGTTCACGAATTTCTTCAACCAGATGGCGCTGCTCTCCGTCGGTGAGGATGGCGAGGCGATTGAGAACCTTGTCGAATTCCTTCAGCTCCTTTTGCTCGAGACGCAGATCGATCAGCAGCTGCTCTTCGGTGAGATCGTCGATCTCTCCGCGCTGGATGGATCCGAGCAGACTCTGCCAGCCCTTCGCTGCATATGAGGTGTGAAGCGGAATACGCTGCTCGAAGATGGCATTCGTAGTTGCATGCTGGTGCCCGCGGCTCAGCGCGCCCATCTTCTGGATCTTTGCCAGCGTCTTGCTGGTGTAGATCGTGTGAGCAGGAATGTCGCTCTTGACCATCTTCACGATCGGCGGTTCGATCTGACCGGAACGGTGCGTTCGTCCGATACCCTGAACGGCGCTTTCTGCGCGGCGGCCGATTTCGAGGATGTAGTGGACGCGGCGCCCCTTGTTTCGGCAATCGGGTGCCGAGTGGTAGGACAGACCCGTGCCGCCGGCGCCGAGCGAGAAGATGAGGATGCTCTTGCGGCCATCCTGGAATGCCTTCACGTCATCGATGGCAGCCCTGTCTGAACGCTCCTCGACTTCCCATCCCTCGTGAACACCCTTGTTCATCCGGGGAAGGACCCTCATGGAACGTCCCGTCATCTCTGCAATCGCTTCCGGACCGAACTCCAGATAGAGACGATCAAGGGCATTCATGTCGAGTGCAACTTCCTTGGCCATTTCGAGCGCTTCATCGCGCAAGCGAATTGCCTCGGGGACGGGAATCGGATCGCCGTTGGCATCTTCTGCCTGGACCCAGTCCTTGCCCTGCTTGACCTTCTTGTAGATCGGGAAGCTGTTGTTGATGTAGTTCGACAGCGCGTCGTCACGATATTCGTCGATGGAAAGCGAGGTCCGCTCGCCAACGATACGCTTGGTCCGTGCTTCACCGGTCATGGAAATCTGGATGACAGGCGAGTTGCCCCGGGCGATTTCATCGTGAATGTCCGCAATGAGCGTCTCGACGTTGAAGTTCGTCAGCAGAGTTTCGACAGTGTTGCGCTGAACGCGAACAACATCGTTGAACCGCGAATCGCTCTGGCTCTTACCGCCGGTGCAGGCTTTCATGGCTGCAACGACCATGTTCGAGTAAGTCCGCCAGCTGCGGACGGTCTGATCGAAGCGTTCCTTCTGCCGAGGCGTCAGGCGATGTTCGAGTTCGTCATATTCAACGCCGTCGAACGACAGGGTTCGCGAGCAATAGCGCCCGGCCGACTTGAGATCGATACAGATCTGTTCAAGAGCCGCTTCATCAAGGTTGTAGAGCTCCGAGATGAAGTGCGTATCGCTATCGAAGGGAGCGCCTTCGCCCCACAGACCGAGGCGCTGGGCATACCCCAGGTTGTAGACGTCGGTCGCCATGGTAGCGGAGGCATAGATTACGCCGGCACGCGGCAGATCGCTCTGCAGCCTGACGCCGGCCATGCCCTGCTGGCTCTGGTTCTTCTTGCCCGATCCTTCATCGTAGTTGTCTTCGACGGCATTGCGCATGTTGTGGGCTTCGTCGAAAACAAGGATGCCTTCCATGACTTCGTTTTCGTTGGCCCATTCGAGCAGCGCGTCGTAACGCCTTTCGTCGCGGATGAGGGCATAGGTGGTGACCATCACGCCGTCGCGCGTGGGTAGCGGGTCATTGGCGTGGCGTTCGCCCTGGAAAAGGACGTTCTTCGGATCGCCACCGATCATCTCCCAGCCTTCGCGAATGTGCTGAACGTGCTTCGAACGCTCGACAACGACGATATGACGACGCTTGCCGCGCAGCCACTGGTCCATGATAACGCCGCAGAATTCGTTGGTCTTGCCGACCCCGGTGCCATCTCCGATGATGAAACCGCCCTTCATGCGAGGACCGCGAGGACCCATTGGACTGCCAGGCAGAAGCGAGGTGACGGCCTGGAGGCAATAAGTGATGCATTCGAACTGGGCGTCTGAAATGAAACCGCGCTCGATGGCTTCGACAGGCAGCATCGGCTTGTAGGTCGGATCCGGATAGCTGGTAGCTGCCAGAGTCGAGGGCTCGATGATCGGAGTCGGGTGCTTCTTCAGCTTTTCGCTGAATACATTGCTCGGGCGCCAGGGGTCATGGACCGTATCGAAGATCTCGACCTCGTCTTCGCTGCTTGCTGCGCGGTAGTCGATCTCGACGTAGCGATGACCGCCGCCGCGGACATTGAGACGATCGACCATCTGGCATGCCTCGAGGAAGTCGTCAGTTGTGTTTTCGCCGTTCATGGCGCCGCCACAGACAGCGATGACATGCCCACGGAAACGCAGGACGAAGCTGTCGTTCGGGATCGTGTCGGGGTCGATCAAGACGCAGTTCTTGGACACGGCGCCGAGAGATAGCGTGCTGTTCGAGGTGACATCGAGACCTGCGGCAGAAATTAGGTCGTCGTGATTGCCAGGCTTAGCAGAGCTTTCCAGCTGTGCGGCCGCGCGTGCTGCAAGGATCAGCGCGTGAGCTTCGCTGTCACCATCAAGGCGGCACAGCAGGAGCATGCGACGCAGGTTCTTCTCCAGCGATGCAGGATCGGTCATCGGGCCGATATACTTGCGGAAGAGATACACCGTCCGCTCGAATACGACCAGCAGGTCCTCCCGGGCGAGGGCATCTACAGGCTTTTGCGCCTTGATTTGATCAATCTGCTTTTGAAGGTCCATGTCTTTTTCCTTGCTCTGCCTAATATCTCTTTTCCATTCACCCTGTCGGGCTCAATGGTCACTCACGTTGAAGGGGAGGAGGATTGTCTCCTCCCCTTTTCATCGGTCAGGCTGCGAAGCGAGCCTTGTCGGTGTCATCTCCGCTACCGAAGATGTTTGCACCATCATCATCTTCGACCTCGGTTCCGTCTCCCAGGATCTTGGTGATGTCATCGTAGTGCTCACCACCGATTTCCTTGGGCGCCCATGCGGTGAAGGCACGACGTTCCGTTGCATCGAGGCGACCGCCGTTGTTCCGGGCATCTTCAGCGATCTCTGCCATGGTTTCCACCGCATCGGTCTTGCCCTTGCCGAGCTTGGCCGCAAGACGCGGGGGAAGCACATCGTTGGCGAGGCCGCGGATCGATTTCACCGAAAGCGTCGACAGGAAGGTGCGGTCCATCGTCCACTGATCGGAGACGTTGGTGCCGGTGACTTCATGCAGAACTTCCTGCAGGTCGCGAATGCGTGCCATATCCGTCGGAATACGCCGCGCAAGTTCGGTCTGGTAGACGATGGTGAGATCGCCCGAAGTCAGGCCGTAAAGGCCTTTCACCAGCTCCTTGTAGTTGCCGAGCGGGTCGACACCTGCATTCCGGAGAATGTCATGGGCAGTGTGCGACTTTTCGTCGATGGCCCGCCGGGCAACGCTGTCGCTGTCGAGGTCGGAGAGATCTCCAAAGCTTTTCCCTTCCAGCGGCCTTGCAGCTGAACTGCCAAGCAAACCGGCCACGGTGACAGCCATTGCAGCGTGAGGATCATCGAGGATCATCTTCTGAACGATCGCCGCGCGCTCCTTGGCAAGGTGCTTCAGAGTCTTGGGACCTTCGACATAAATGTCCTCGTCGGTCTCCTCGAGAACCACCGCGCGCAGGTCATCATCGCTGGTGCCGCCGTCGTCGGAATCGCCGAAGATACCCATTGCGGCATCCTCGTCGTCCTTGTCGATTTCCTTCAGTCGCTCTTCGTAGCGAAGTGCCATGCCTTCGTAGCGAACGATCTCGCCGCTGGCATGTCGGACGTAGATGACCATGGCCTTGTTCTTGTCGGTCACGCCGTCGACATACTTGTAGATATCGAACTCCTTGCCGGCCATGACCTGGACGTCGGACCATCCGATCTTACGGTCTTCTTCTACCGCGTCCTTGAGCGCCTTGTCCTGCAAGGGGATGAAATCCTTGCGGTGCATGTAGGATTCGTCGTTCGGATCGAAGAGGTCCTTGCGAACAAGCTGAGCGTCGGCCTGGCTTGCGTCGAACAGTGCATAGCTGAGCGGCACGAGGTCGTCCTGCAGGCGCGAGCGAATTTCATTCGCAGTGCGGAAGCGACGCGGGTCTGCGTCGATCTCGTCGAGAATGGCGGTCTGCTCTGTCGGCGATGCGATCGTCATGGCGCTGGCCCATTCGAGATCGCGTTCGTCGTTCTTGACCAGATCACGGGCGCGTTCGTCCAGTTTGGCGTAGGAAAGGCGACGTTCGACGATCCGTTCGCTCACACCGTAGGTGTTGGCGATGGCCATGGGGTCCTTGCCCATATCAACCATGCGCTGGAAGGCTTCGAACTGGTGCATCGGATGCATCGGGATATTGATGTTTTCGCTGGTTGCCACTTCGAGGGCTTCGGCATCGTCCATTTCGCGAACATGGATCAGGACTGGCTGGTTCTTGTCCCAGTCACCGGATTCGATGAGTTCCCCGATCGAGCGCAGACGGTTACGACCGGCGACGATTTCGACCTTGTTGCCCTTCTCGCGGCCGATAAGCGGCATGATCTGGCCCGTGTGTGCCAGGCTTGCCCGCATTTCGGTGCGGGTTTCATAGCTTGCAGCAGGACGCGGATTGCCATCCCATTCGACGAGTTCGGAATGCTTGCGTTCGACGGTGCTCATATGTGTGCTCCTTGGTTGGTATTGGTGTTAGGTGAAAAGAAAAAGGGCGCCTTGCGGCGCCCTTCGTGTTGATCGGATTGTAACTGGAAATCTAAACGGGAATCTCTGCGTCTATGACGGTCCGGATCCGTGCCCTTCTCAGTATTGGACTGAGAGCCTTTGCCTTTTGTCCGGGCTTCAGGATGACCCGAACAATCTCACCGCTTTTACGGTCGATCTTGATGGCATCGAGATTGATGCGACTTGCTTGAACGGCAGCCTTCTTGTCTCCGCCATAGGCAGGCTGAAGAATATCGGAGAGCGGAACGTTATGGACGGTTTCGCAATCGCTATCGGTCATGCGTGCCGAGCGTAGAAACGCGAGGTCATAATGCGGGACAACCGCTTCCCATCTATGCTCTTGAATAGTTTCATAATCAGGATCTCGTGGCATGTCGGGGATGATTTCATCCCGCGACTGCTGCCAAACCCCGATACAGTATCCGAGGAAGATTCCGAGGAGAGCGGCCGTCACTACTGCTAGATACATGACGGCTTTTCCTTCCTATTAACGGTTTCCGATCCTGATCCTGATGCAGTTTTCACCGCGCGATTCCAGCAGGCTGCAGAGCCTTGTCGCTTCCGGAAGATCCAGAGTGCCGAAGGCAAGGCCAATTCCTTTTCCATTCCTGCTGGGGATCATTGCCGGATTGTATTTCTGAAGCTCAGGGTTGCGCCGCAAGACATCGTTTGCGGCGCTGCGCAGGGCAAAGCGGGTCGGATGCTCGCCGAGCTTTATCGCCCATTCGTTTTCCTCAACGACCTGAAGGTCATTTGCCACTTCACTGTCGATGGCTTCGACTGCAAGAGAACTCACAGTAACCGTTCGTGCGGGTTCCGCATCGGCAACGAGGGCCTCCTGCGGAGGAATGGCCCGTGAATGGTCTTGCGCATCAGCTTCGCTGGATACCAGAGCAACCGCTGCAGCGACTGCGAGTGTCGTTTTTTTCATTCCATCTTCCTGAGCAATATACTCAGCTTCGATATCGTCTACCGAACGGATAACTCCGCGGTCCACCAGCTTGAGATCGTAACCGGCTTCTTCGCGATAGATAGAAAGCGCCAGTTCCCAGGCAGATTCTTCTTCTTCGGTCAGAGGGCGGGGGTTCTGCATCATGTCACGAATGTTCTTCGTGAAAGCTTTTTCGACCTTGTTGGTGATCTGTCGGATACGCTCGCGAGTGATATCGTGACACGCGGCGACCACCCGGGCGTTTTCTTCGTGCAGCATCCGTTGAACGAAAATGTGAATGTCGCGCATGACGATGACGACGGGGGCGCGATCAGAGCAGCCAGAAGCCAGATAGGCGGCAATACGAGGAGCAGCGATACGAGAGAGAGCGTTGTCGATATTGCGGATGAACATGCCGTGGTCGACGTTATCCTCGATCGTCCGATATCCTTCGGGATCGAGATTCATGACTTCGCCGATCTCGTCCGATTCGTCTCCCTGGCCGTCGTTGCAGGGCTTGTTGAGATAGACCATCCGAACGTCGATATTTTCGCAGACCTTGCGGCGTTCGGGGAAATGCTGAAGTTCGAGAGTGCGCATTTCGGCGCGAAGCTTCCAGTGAACGTGTGTCGAGAAGCTGGAAATACTTCCGTCCCAGTCTGAAAGGGCGGTATGGATCGCGATGAAAGCGTGTTGGCCCACTTCATCCTGCAGGTCCATCATTCCCTTGTGACGCATCATCTTGCGGACGGTGGGACGCAGCACATCGGAGATGCGCGAGACCAGACGGTCTTCTTCCCTGCGCAGCCTGGCCGGACCGAGACCGGAAGATCGTATTGCAAGCGTTTCTCTTGCCAGTCCGTCGAGTGCTTTAAGCTGCGTCATTTTTGGGGACCCCCTATCTGCCGGTTGATTCCGTTCTGGGGACCTTCATAGTTGCAAGTTGGAAACCTTGGCAAGAGAATTTTTAGGATGGACAGGAACCTTTCTGTGGATTACTCGTTCCTGCCCGTCGGTCGGTGCCTGATTCGCTTCACTGTGCTGATGATGATTTTCGCGACACCTGTATAAGCTATCGCAGCTGCGGCGCAGAAGACCACTGGCGTCGCCACGGTTGTGACGAGATCCGCATTACCTTCAAATACACGACGCAGCGGACCGCTCAAGGAAAAAAGTGTTAACGCGCCGCAAGTTGTTACGAATCCGTAACGCAAGATCTCGACCTGAGCGCGTTCGTTCTCGGTGAGAAGCGACGGCGCGGGAGTGTCTTCCTCGATGAATGTTTGGGGGTAGGCTGTTTTCAGATCTGCCAGATCTTCTTCTGAGACCACAACGCATCTTACCCCTTGCGGGCCGGAGGTTTTGACCAGCCGATATTCGGATGCGGCCCCGGATTGGAAAATGAGTGTTGTCAGGGCAAAGGTGAGCACGACAATGGCGGAGATTACCGGTTCAATATCCATGAGTCCGGCAACCACAATACCGATGGTCACGCCCAGCAGCAGGATAAGCAGCGGCTTCCCTTTGAAATGGTAAGGAGCTATTGGCTCGATTGCTGTCTGCTTGGTCAGGTCCAAGACGTGCCTTTGGGGTGCGAACACCATTTTCACCGTCACTGGTTCGCGGTGAATTCCGTCTTCGCCCTTCTGCAGCGGGACGGGACGACCGTTCTCGGCGACCAGCCACATTTTTTCACAGGTCATCGGCGTTTTCCCTCATCACTTCTTCATCCTATAATCCCACAACGATGGAGATTGACCTTACAAAATCAGAGACCGCCGTGGAGCAGGTCGATACCGACGCGGTAAAGGTCAGTTCGAATGGCCTGCGCAAGCATATTCGTGTTTTAATCTCTTCGTTCATGTCCAAGCCCCGGCCGGTTCGACCGACTGATGCGAACATCATGAACGAGTATCTCTCGAAGGAGGTGCCTGAGTTTGCGACGATCAACAGGAGGATCATCGAACTCAATGAGGAACTGAAGGCTGCGCCGAAAAAATCTCATCGCAGACTTGGTGGCCAGATCGAAGCGCTTCACGCGCGGCGCATGGAAATCATTTCTGATGCAGCTTCGGACACTGGTTTTCTTGCCTTTCGTTCGGAAAGAAAGGCTGCGTTCAATCAGGCGCTCTCCCGGTTTGAGGAAGAAGCTTCGATCATTCAGGAATTGAAGCCCTACCTGGGAATGCCGCATCTGCCGGACATTGAGGCTACGTCCCTTGCTGCAGATGTCATCCTCTCGATCCTCTCCGGCATGACCCAAAAGGCCCCGATGAAGGGTCAGATGGTCTTAATGCTCGATGAGAGTGTGCATTCGAAGCCACAATTTCTCCCCAGAGCCGCTTTTCGTGAGGGTATATCGCCCAGCCTTCGCGCGGATCGCGGTGGCGGCGCTGTAAGGGTTCCTTATTCGCCTACCGAAAGGCTTGGGGTCGAGGCGCTTACACATGGCGCCTTTGAAAGGAAGGGCAGGGTCTATTTCAAGCTCGAGAATGGCAGGCCGCAAGCCCACTCTGCTTGGAACGAGATTGACCGCTATCTTCCGTTCTCTTGTCGATCGCTTTCCCTGCCGATGATTCCGGTCGTGGTGCCGCTGGCATCTGGATTCGATTTCGAAGAGGTTTTCGGAGAAGACTCGTGGGCTTTGATCGAAGACGAAATCCTTGATCGTCATGCCAAGACCTGCACAGTTTGCGGCGGAATTGATAACGTGAAGGCCGTTCCACGCTGGCGCTTCCGCGAGCCGGTGAAAGGTGCATTCGGGCCCGGGGTTCAGCAGCTCGAGGGCTTCATCACCATGTGTGGCAGCTGTTCTGACACACTTCGCCCGAAACTTTCCTCTCTCCTGGGTAAGACCGACTCAGGCTTTGTTCTCGATGTTAGTCGTGAACGCGAAGCCTGGCTGCGCGTGCTCAACAGATGGAATGAGCCGCGGCACAAGGAGTTTGCAAAGGAAGCATATCTTCTCGCGATCGAGGCGCACAGGCGCCGTTCTAAGACGAACTGGATTATTGATCTGTCGTCGCAGCGATCTGCGTTTTTCATGCTTCAGGACGGTTTCTACGTTGAAAGGAATGGATGGATCTGGCCTATGGCTGGTTCGCCGTTCAAGGTTGTGGGCGCACCGTTCTATGAGAACGAGGACCAGACGCGTAATTTCTATCAGAAGCCCAGCATCTATGATGTGCCGTGGGATTCAACTGTTGCCCAGGTCTCGCGCATCCTTGAGGATTTTGACCTCGCGGTGGCGGACGAAGGTGGGAAGGGGTTCGATGGCGGATTCCCGACAAATCCTGTCCCCGACTATTCGCCGGCAATGGTCAAGAGCCTGGAGAAGGTGACGAACAGCAAGATCGAGACCATCGAGGTGGATACGAGCGAGCGTCCTACGGATTCGTCTTCTGCCGATTCGTCCTCTTCGGATAAGAAGGAAGACGACGAGAATGACGTGCCTTTTGACACGTCTCCCGCCGCCCCCGTTTCCGACGATGACTATGATGAAGATGATGATTATCAGGCTTCGGCACCTGACTATCATGAACGCTTTGCCAGCGGAAACTAGGATCGTTGAAGATCAGTCGGTGCTGGCGAGGCTTTCAATCGATTCGAGAAGGTCTTCGATGTTGGTATCGTAGGCCTTGAGGTATCGGCCGGTTCTGACGTCGTCTGCGTGTGGGTTGCGAACCAACCATGAAAGGTTGTTGCGGATACGCATCGGATAATATGTGGGCTGATCTTGCGATCCTGCTGCAGGACGAAGTTCGTGAAACCTTCCGGCATCGAGACGATCGAGAATGCTTTCCGTCATGCAGAGGGAATTGGCAACAGCGCACGATTCGGTGCCGTATGTCCGCGCTTCCATCGCATCGAGTGAACGCCGCATCAGGCCGATTACTGTGCCTGGACGGTAGTCATACATAGACTCAGGTGGTTGAGCCACGATAGGTTCGTTTTGAGCTCGAGTCAGTTCAGCTGAAAGAAGTTCATCGTGAACCTGGCCCCGGCTTTCCACCCTGGCCAGAATCTCTTTGATGATAGTGATGTCGGGTTTTTTCTGTTCGCTGGTCATGACGCACAGAATGGCACGCTGAAGCGCAAGCGCGGCTCCAATCGATTCCAGGTGCGCAATGTCGTCTTCGTTGATGTGTGCGACAATCACGTCATTCCCGGGAATAGCGCCGGCATCGCTTCGCAGGAGCCGGCGGCCGAGAAGAATTCCGTCCAGAATGTTGGGATCATTCCAGTCTTCATCATCGAGACCGAGCTCTTGAGGGTTGATGATGGTAGTCTCCGTCATCTTCAAATTTTCCTTTCTAACTCGGTCCACACGCTTCTCCGAATGCTCCGGAAGGAAGCTGCCAATCTTCTGTGAATATAGGTCCGTCGTATTCGCGGCTCATTGCCAGACGGGCGATCTCGGGGTCGTATTGTCCTTTGGGGACATTCGCCACGAGTTCTTTCCATCCTTTGTCGCTACGGATAGTGTGATCGAAATCCCGTTCGTATTTGACTACCTTTGCAAAGCGTTCAGGATCGAGGTCGCGGACTGCCGCAGCCTGCCTGGCCGAGGAGAAAATGCAGATCATGCAGCTCGCGCGTGAAAATCCCAGTCGGTAGCAGGGATGAGGAACGATGCCGTGCTTCTCGATAATGTCCCATACCTGCTTTTCGCTCCAGTCAATGACCGGACGCCAGTGGGTCACATGACGACGGGCAATCTTGCCTGGAGCGTGAGTGCGATGAGGTTCGCTCTCTGCGTAACGCGACCGCGCCTTTGATTCCTGTCGTCTTTCGCCGGTGACGAACAGAACCTTTTTGCCCTTGAACCGCTCTTGGCCTGCAAGAGCAGCCGCGCCAACATCGATCTTGGCCACGCCAGAACACCAGCGAACTCTAAGATCTGCGCTTACGGCGGGCCAGCGTTTGCGTGTGGAGATTTTTCCTCTGATGCCGCCGCTTGTTTTCAGACCTTCAGGTGTTTCGTAATAAACCGCCTTGGTTCTGGCTTCTTCCTTGGTCATCTCACCTTCGATGCCCCCATCACGCCAGCTCATGTAGAGCGGCAGTCCGAGGTGTTCGGCAAATTTTCGAACGTAGGATTCGGTGCATGGCCAGTCGAAGAAGTTGTCAGCTCCTCCATCTACGTCGTGGTGCCAGAGCTCTGGCTTGATGCCCATTTCGATGAGAGCCAGAACGCATGCGATGCCATCCTTGCCTCCGCTGAAGGCCACAATGACATCATCGTAGGCATGAGGATCAATGGGTTCACTCAGCTCCTGGGGAGAGTCCACCTCGCCGGTCCGAATGTCGATAAAGTCGAAGGCCGGCTGATGATACATTTTCCCCTCCAGTTCTAAGGCGTTTCTTCTCGTTCTTTTGAAAGTTCTATAAAGACGAAGATGGCAGCGATGCTCCACATTGCTGCCATGGCTATTGCCGCCAAGGCGCTCTGGGAAGCGATGGTCGTGAGGATATTGCTCATGCCGATGACGAGCGGCAGACCTAAGGTTAGGCCCGCCGCTATGACGGCCGCTTTGTTGAGCTTGGGCGATCTCATTTTGGACTGAAACCGTATTTTGCGATGACGGAAGCAAGTCCTCCGGCGCTGCCACGTTCGACGGGGACACATGTCCATCCATTGGCGGTTCGAACGATCTCGCAGAACTCGACAGCGGTATAGAGCGATGCATCCTCAGAGAGATCGTAGGCTGCAATTTCCCGTCCGGACTGATCGCTTACGCGCACATAGGCTCCGTCGACGAGGCCGAAGTTGAGACCGCGGGCTACGGCTTGATAGATGGACACTGTAACGATCATCTTGTGGATGTCGGCTGGAACGAGCGCGAGGTTAATGTCGATCGTCTCGTCATCGCCTTCTGACTTGCCCGTTTTTTCATCTCCATAGTGGATGACGGCGCCGGCATGAACGGTTCGGTGTCCTTCTTGATAGAAGCACAGATCTTCCGGCCGATGGCACTGACCGTCCGAACCGACAAGAATGATCGAACTGTCGAGGTCGTGATCGTGCCCATCAGAGCGAGTGTGATTCCACCCGATGCCGATGACAAGCTTTTCGGTATTCTCCGGTATCGGTGTTGCTGCGGTGTTCATGAGAGTCCTCGTTTAGCTTCGATTTGAATGTGCCGAGAGAATCGCCGGAAGGCCTTCCTTGTAGGGAGAGCCATCGACCTTCACGCGCCATTGATCACGGTTCTTGTAGATTTCGAAGGCAACTATGCCTGAGGCGTCACCGCTTCGAAGCGGAACGTGGGTGCGCGGCTGCGAGATTGTCGCAAGGATATCAGGAAGGGGTCCTGAGGTGGCGTAGACCCCGAGCAGAATCCGGTCTTGTTCGGCGATGGCATCACAGTTGATGTTGATCTTGGCAATGCCGTCCTGCCTTTCGATATCATAGGCGCCATTGGGATCTGCGCTCATGATTTCTGCCCCCTTAGAAGGAGCTATGCGGAGAACGATGATCTCGAACAAGGAGCGAGAATCGAACAAGATGTCTATCCTGTCCTGGATTGCTACTCGCTGGCCGGGAATTGCTGCATTCCCGATATCGACTTCATCGAAGTTCATCACTGATCCCTTTCTTCCATCTGGCGCATGATGGCATCGATGTCGTCTCCGCTCATCGGAGGATCCTCGGACAGGGGAGGAGGAGTGAATGTCGGAGCAGGTTCCTGCTCGGAGCCACTCTCATCTCCGGAGAGCATGAGGTAGGCACCCCCGGCGATCAGAAGTGCTATCAGGATGGCTGCAGCGATAACGATAGTCTTTCGGTTCATTTGACCTTCTCCAGCATCACTCGCTCGAAGGCGTCGAACAGCTGCGGCGCGAGTTTCAGGGTTAGAATTGCTCTGGTAACGGAGACGTAGAGTAGATGGAATTCTTGATCGTATTCTACTGCGGTGATTTTATGTTCCAGTCGCCGGGCTTCGAGCTCGGACGGCGTAGGGAAGTCATCGAGAAGAATGACGTGCTCGGCTTCAAGACCTTTTGCTTTGTGAGCCGTCGAAAGAACGATGGCAGCTTCACCGCGATGAGCACGGTGCAACTGCCGCAGCCTGTTGATAATGCTGACCAGCTGATCGCCATAGTCGGAGACGATTTTGACGATCCTTTTGACCTCGTGATCGTCGTCATCCTCTTCTGCATCAGTGACCATTTCATCCCAGTTGCGATAGCTCATAACGAGCGAATCGCGGATCTGGCTACGATCTCCCTTGGACAGCGCCAAGGCGGACATCAGCTGGACTGCTATAGCTTCAAAGCCGCCAATGACATGGAAGGGCACCTTCGTGGATACCAGGCCTTCGAATATGCGAACGTTGGTTCGAGCGAGAATGAGCGATTCGCGGGCAGCCGTGCCTTCGTAGAGCTCGACCTTGGTTTCGTGATTGGGGCGGCCCTTGATCTTCCACTCAGGCGGGTTGTCGGTGTAAGAGAGAATGTAATTGGCGATATCGTCTACCGGGCCGCCAAATCTCCAACTCTGGCTCAGAGGAAGGCGCGGCGCATCGATTTCTGCCATGGCGTCGACCGATCCGCGGAAAGCGTAGATCGACTGCTTGCGATCGCCGACCATGATAACAGGTCGTTGGGCCTTCTGGACCAGGCTTAGCAGGATCGGATTGAGGTCTTGGGCCTCGTCGACCAGAATGTAGTCATACTCATGACCCATTGATCCCGTCATCTCGAGGTTCTTGAGATAGCAATCGTGCGTGAACGGAAGGCTGCTTTCTTCGTATTTGACGAATTGGAGAACGGCTTTTGCGATGATTGGCATAACCTTATCGCGTGTCTGCTTAGGCGCAAATTCCAGTTCGCAATGTCGTTCGGTGAGAGTTGTCCCGGCACTGTTCGTGAAATTATGGATGCCAGCCATGATTGCCTTCACCATCCGGTCTTCGGACAGCATCGGGTTGTCGAGCTGAAGATTGGCCTCGCGGATATGATTGCGTCGAATTCGTGGGACCAGCCGGCTTTTGTAGCGCGATACGTTCTGGGTCCTGTAGGCATAGCTATGCGCGGTCATCGCATCGATATTTGCAGGAAAGCGCGTCTGAGCTTCTTTTGCGATTGCGGCATTGTATGAAAGGTAAAGACCGCGTTTGGGCCATTTCCGTGCATACTGGGTAAGAAGTGTCGTCTTGCCGGTTCCGGCGCCAGCCTCCACAACGAGATCGCTTTCTGGAGCATGGTCGAGGATTGCCTGCATTTCATCCGTGAGGACGAGCCCGGGTGCAGGCTTAATTTCTTGGGCAAGGTCGATCATGGTCTATTCTCTTCTAGGATGGAGGGCTCTCCGTTCCAAAGCGATTTCAGAATGAGCTGGCAAAGTATGCGAGCTCTTCGGCTGCGCTTTCATTTCCATCGGATCCGTGGATGGAATTACGCCGGAAGTCTTCGGCGTATTTACCGCGCAATGATTCGGCTGGAGCCTTGGAGATGTCCGTCGGTCCCATGAGTTCGCGGAACTGAGCAGGAACATTGTCGCCCTCTGAGCTCAGGACCAAAAGCGTCACTGGACCGGAGATCGTAAAATCGACCAGGTCGTTGAAATGACCCTTTTCACTGTGCTCGCGATAGAGCCATTCAGCCTGCTCGCGGGTCAGGGTGAGTTCCTTCTCCTGTTCAATGTGAAAGCCGGCTGCATCGATATCGGCTTTCATGAAGGATGCGACGCCCCGCGCCTGGGCGCACGGCTTGATCATTGCAAAAGTCTTGTTCACGAGGTGTTTTCCTTATTGATAAATGCCGGTGAGAATGTCGGCCGCGGCGGTAGGATGTTTTGCTTCCGGATCGGCTTCGAGCACGGCGGCAACAATCGTTTCCCATTGCGGAGCGATCCGTTCCCAGCCTTTTACCTCTGAAAGCTCCTGCATACGTGAGGACCATTCGGGTATCCGATCGATGAGAAGAATGACTCGCCGAAGATCGTCATAGTCATGCGGGTAAGCATGCCTTGCTTCGACGCCGCTCATGAAGTGTGCAACATATTCCGAAGACAGACCTCGTTCGCCATTGTGTAGCCAGTCGCCAAGACGCTCTTCGATAGTTCCCCCGTCGCGGCGCCTTGCGCGATCTTCGCTTAGAGAGAGGCCCATTCCCATGAAAAGGCTGCTGGAGCCGCAATCAGGACACCTCACAGCTCCCATGGAAGCAACCCATCGTTCGACTGGGACGTCCACTTCGATTTCTGCGGTAAA
>CETA01049231.1_pt1 | contig 15897 bp, 13 predicted proteins | sample 531251 | NCBI WGS metagenome assembly CETA01 (sample SAMEA2622362, study PRJEB7988) | marine metagenome | biome: marine biome (ENVO:00000447); feature: mesopelagic zone (ENVO:00000213); material: "saline water (ENVO:00002010), including plankton (ENVO:xxxxxxxx)" | depth 380 m
CTATATGAACCTTCAGACACATTTAGTATGCATTTAAGGTACGATAGTATTAGAGATGACTCTGATATACCTCCACAAGATCCAAGGTCAGATGGCCCCGACCCATTTATCAATAGAGCTGACAGGGACCCAGCCGAGTTTGTTAATTATCTTGTAGACAATACTTCACTTACTATAAATACAGAGGTAGCTTGGGGTACTCTAACTTATGTTGTTGCCAATCAAAATACCCACGATACTGTTTGGCAAGATTTTGACGGAATGGCTTGGGAAGATGCAAGCGTTGGTTTTGCTCAACTTCACACAGACAGGAGACAAAATTTCGATGTATTTTCTCAAGAGCTTAGGTTATCGGGTGAAGCTGGTAAACTTCAATACCAGTTTGGTATGTATTACTATGAAGATGAGTTAAATTTCTGGCAATCTTCTAATAACTTTCTTAATTTCCCAGTAGACGATTCAACAAGTTTTGCTGGAGGAGCTCTTCCTGCTGATGTAGCTTGTGGCCTATTGGGCTCAACTCCAAATCCTGGATGGTTAGCTAAGGGTCTTATTAAGTGTTATTTCCCCCTAGCACCAACCTATGCTATAAACAATCAAGAAACTGAATCAACTTCATACTTTTTTAACTTAAATTATGCAGTCACTGACAAACTTGAATTAGGAGTTGGAGCTAGAAGGATAGAAGAAGAAAAAGACTTTGATACTCAGTTAGATCTTCAAGCAGGAGGAACTTCTGTTCCTTACCAAGAACTAAGTGATGATTGGTCAGATACAGTATCTAGGTTTAGTGTTGACTACCAATTGAATGATGACACTTTGCTTTATATGTCTAGATCAGAAGGTTTCAGATCTGGTGGTTACAGTATCCGTGGTGTTAGAAAGAAATTTACTTTTCTACCAGAGTTGGTGGAACAAACTGAATTAGGTGCAAAGATGCAGTTTTTAGATGGTAGAGCAACTATTAACATGGCAGCTTTTGATACCACAATAAAAGGACGTCAGTTCCAGACTATTGTTTCTGTAAGTTATCCTCCAGGTACTGATACAGTAATAAACAACCACGATGAAACTGAATTGGATGGATTTGAGATAGAGTACAACTTTGAGTTAGGAAGTGGATTCTCAGTAATGGGAATGTTTGCTAAACAAGAAGGTGAGGTAACAAGTTCAACCCAAGATGGTACGTTAGTGCCTATTGGACCTGACTGTGTTTATGGTACAGCTGATGATGGTGGATGGTGTACAGAAGAAGGTGTTACTGTTAACTTTGGTGGACTTCCAACAGGTAGAACTCCTGAGAATACTTGGTCAATTGGGTTAATACACGAAACCCAAATTGGTAATGGTGACTTAACTACATTTATTTCTTTTAAACAAATGGATGAGTTTTATATAGTTGATAAAGCAGTTGGAGGAACAGGTGTGATAGAACCTAAGTATGACCTAACCGATGTAAGTATTTCTTACAGATGGGATAATCATAGTGTTACTTTCTCAGGAAAAAACCTGGGAGACACAGAGTATCATGAGCAAACCCTACAGTTGTTTAATACTGGTGGATTCCAAGGATGGGGCCCCCCAAAAACTTGGGCTTTAGAATGGCAAACTGAATTTTAAATTTCAGTATAAAAAAACGGCCAGTTATCTGGCCGTTTTTTTATGTTACATTAGGATTAAATTATTTTACTCAAAAATGGGCTTTTATAATAGATATATACTTCCTACTTTTCTAAATTGTGCTTGTGGAACTAAACCCATGAGATATCAGAGACAAAAGGTAGTTCCCCTAGCAAGGGGGGTAGTTTTAGAAATAGGTATAGGCTCTGGCCTTAATTTGCCATTTTATAAAGATTCACAAGTGGAGAAAATTTGGGGCTTAGACCCTTCAGAAGAACTAAATCATATGGCTAGAAAAGTAGCTTCTTCAATTGATATAGATGTAGATTTCTTAATGTCTGGAGCAGAAGAGATTTTTCTTCCAAGTGACTCTGTAGACACGGTATTAATAACTTACACACTCTGCACTATACCTGACGCTAACTCTGCCATTCAAGAAATGAAAAGGGTTTTAAAGCCTTCAGGTAAGATGATATTTTGTGAGCACGGCCTTGCCCCAGATAAGAATGTCGCCAATTGGCAAGAGAGAATATCTCCCTTTTGGAAAAAGATCGCCGGGGGATGTCTACTTAATAGAAATATACCAAACCTTATAGAGGAAAATGGTTTTAAGATTCAAAAACTTGAAACTATGTACCTTCCAAGCACTCCAAAAATTGCTGGCTTCAATTATTGGGGAAAAGCTTTACCTAATTAGGTGTTCTTATTCCAGATCCTACTTTAGAATTTTGCCAAATGGATTCCAATGAATTTGCATCTATAAATTCATAATTTCCTATTAGATTATTTTCCTTTTCTGTAAAACTTAATTTTAAAAAACCAGGATTTTCTTTATTAAACTTGCCTTTTAAATCTTCTTTAGAAGATCCACCAGGCAGACTTCCAGTACCCGATATGAGTTGAAGGGTTCCTTCCAACTCTCCCTCATCAGCTAGAACGTGATTATGACCAGCCACATAAATATCAAAACTTCCAAAAATATGGTTTTTTAAGAATAAGCTTAATTGGGGTGAGCCTTTTTTACGTTTACCTGAACTAAATAATGGATGGTGTCCAACAACCACTGAAAATCTACACTTTTCCCTTAGAGAGTTTTTTTCGCTTTCAAGCCAAGATATCTGACTTTTTCTTCCTTTATACATATACAATTTATCAAAGATAGTAGTATCTAGAGCAATAAAACAAATATCATGAAAGCTTTCTGCATAATAAAAATTGGGGAAATTTATTAAAGAATTAGATTTTGCTATATCCATGTAGGCAGATGGGCTCTTTTTATGATCGTGATTACCAAGGGTAAAATAAAAAGGAACTTCCTTTAATAAAACACCCTTGAAAGGATTTAAAAATTTTTCTTTAAATTCAGGGTCTTTTGAAGAACTAATACCGCTTGGATAAATTATGTCACCAGTGAGCCAAACACTCTTACAATCAGAGCTTTCTAGAGCTCTTGCAACACTTCTTTGAACATCAGTTACCTCTCCAGTGTCTCCTACAAAACAAAAAACTTCTTCTTGTCTTTCTTTATTTTCAATGTCAGAAGATTGGAGGGAAGATAATTTGGGCGTTGTGAATACTAATGCAATAAATATTAGTATGAAGAAAACCCTATATACAGTTTCAGTAAATGAATCTCCCCCAGTCATATTAGTTTTTTGTAGTTTCATTTTTTATGCAAGATTATGACTATATTGTGTTAGAAAAGACTTCTAAATTTTTTAATATAATTTCTGAGTTAAAGGACAATTTTCTTTTATCTATTCCCTCAAATTTATGCTCTATTTTAATATCCAAGTTAGGTTTAGGAAGAATTTCCCTACCATTTTCAGGCCATTCAAATATACAAATAGACTCTTCTTCTAGATATTCATAAAGACCTATTTCAAGGAGTTCTTTTGATGACTTTATTCTATATAGGTCAAAATGAAATATTTTAATAAAATCTGTTTCATATATTTCCACTAAACTAAATGTAGGACTTTTAACTTTATTTTCATACCCCAAACCCCCCATTATTCCTTTGATAAAAGTAGTTTTACCCACACCCAATTCTCCTGAAACAAAAATAACAGAAAGGTTATTTTTCTCGATTTCAACAATATCTTTTCCTAAATGAAAGCCAAGTAACTTTGTATTTTTTTCACTTACTTCATTTTTGATGATACTTACTGTCATGGTTTTAATAGGTGAGTTATATTATTTATAACATCACTTGCAACCAATCCTAATTCACCTTTTTCCATTGCAGCAATATCAGCCGCCTTAGAATGAATGTCTACAGCAGTTTCAGTTGATTCAATCAAATTTAGACCTTGAGCCAGAAAACTCCCTATTAATCCGCTAAGCACATCCCCCATTCCCCCACTAGCCATACCTGGATTTCCAGCTTCGCATATACCAATATGTTGTTTAGAAGATTTATTAAAGCCAATTAAAGTTCCTGAACCCTTAAGGACAGCTATAGCATTAAATTTTCTTTCCAGTTCTTGAACTGTTTTGAACCTATCATTTTCAACTTCTTTAACAGATTTTTTTAACAATCTTGCAGCCTCTCCAGGGTGTGGAGTAATAATTAGTTTTTTAGGCAACGGGCTCTTGAATCTTAATTTAGATAAAAGATTTAATGCATCAGCATCCATTACAGTGCAAAGATTTCTTCTTTCTGATACCCAAAAGACTCTTTGAAGCAGTTGTTCAGACCAAGCATTTTTACCTAACCCAGGTCCGATTACAACTACTGTTGGTTCTTCCAAATAGGGCTCTAAGTCTTGACCAGACTCAACTCCCTTCACCATCAGTTCTGGACACTGTCCTAAGGCAGGAGCTAAATGTTCTGGCAAAGTTGCAAGGCTAACAAGCCCCGAACCTGACTTTAATGCTGCTTTGGCTGCTAAGATAGCAGCCCCTCCAAATCCCTTATTACCACCAATTACTAGAACATGACCAAAATGACCCTTATGACTTTGAATATTTCTTTTAGTCAGCTTTCTAATTCCTCTTTCCATGCTTATAAGATGGCATCGACTTGGTATTTTATTAATTATTTTTTTACTAACAGAGAGATCTGAGAATTCAATTTTTCCGGACTGCTCTCTTCCTTTCGAAGTGAAGCAACCCCTTTTTTTAGTTATGAAAGTTGCTGTAGTGTTTGCTTCTACGGATAGTCCTAATTCATTACCCGTATCTGAACAAATTCCAGAAGGAATATCCAATGATAAAATTGAACATTTTCTCTTATTGCTATTTATTATTTTTATTGACTCTAGTATTTTTCCTTTTACGTTACCCTTTAAACCTGTACCCAATAAAGCATCAACAATTACATCATTTTTAGTAATTTTTAAGTTATTTACCGCCCCAAGTCCTATAATTCTTATTTTCTTAGATTTACAAAGTCTAAGTCCTCTTTTCGAAGCAGCCGAAATATTCATACTTTTAGAAACTTGTACTAATATTGGAGTTTTTCCAATATCGCTTAACAAACTAGCTAAAATATAACCATCCCCAGCATTATTTCCTTTTCCACAAAAAATAATGACTCTCTTTATTTCATTCCAATTCTGCAAAAGTACATTTAAAGAGAATTCTGCAGCTTTTTGCATTAAAGAGAAGGAAGAGCAATCAGTTGACCTTATCGCTAAGTTATCAATTTTTCTTGTTTCAGAAGAGGTATAAAGTTTCATTTACTTTAATTATCATATACTTAAAAGAAAATTATATCCTCAGGTTACTTACTAGCCTATGAAATGTATGCATACAGAGCCTAACAAAATAGATTTAAAAAAACTGAGTAATGAAATTAGAGAATGGTCTAAAGAATTAGGTTTTACTAAAATCGGTATAACAGACATACAACTAGGAAAGCATGAGGAATATTTAAACAGATGGTTAAAAAAAGATTTTCATGGAGAGATGGAATATATGAAACTTCACGGGAAAAAAAGATCCAAACCCGAGAAGCTAGTTAAGGGAACAAAAAGGATAATTTCAGTATCAAAGGACTATTTACCAATAGGCTTTAAGGGGAAAGAGCTAATTAACCATCCCAAGAAAGCCTTTATTTCTAGTTACGCTCAAGGAAGAGATTATCACAAGGTTTTAAGGGGGAGGTTAAAAGCATTGGTAAAAAGAATAAAATTATCTGTATCCAGTTCTAGTAGAGTTTTTGTAGACAGTGCACCGGTTTTAGAGAAAGCTATTGCTGAAAAAGCTGGTATTGGTTGGATAGGAAAGAACACATTATTAATGAATAAAAACGCAGGCTCTTATTTTTTCTTAGGTGAAATTTATACTGATTTGGATTTACCAATAGACAGGCCTTTTGAAGGAAATCATTGTGGTTCATGTTCCGCATGCATAGATATTTGCCCTACCAAGGCTTTTGAAGGACCCTATGAACTAGATTCAAGAAAATGTATATCTTACTTAACCATTGAATTTAAAGGCTCAATACCAAAGGAATTGAGGCCATTAATGGGAAATAGAATCTTTGGTTGTGACGATTGCCAAATATATTGTCCATGGAATAAATTTGCTAAGTTTTCTAAAGAAGATGATTTTAGACCAAGATATAACTTTGAAAATTCTGAACTTGTTGATTTATTCTCATGGTCTAAAGCAGAATTTCTGAAGAAAACTGAAGGCTCGCCGATTAGGAGGGCTGGGTACGAATGTTGGTTAAGAAATATAGCCATTGCGCTAGGAAACGCAAATAAAACCAAAAAAATTATAGATGCTTTAAATTCTAGAAAGCACTTCCCTTCTGCATTAGTAAGAGAACATGTAAACTGGGCCTTAAATCAACATTTAGAGTAAATAAAAACATTGACTGATTTCATAACCAAGCTAGAACCTGAAGATGAGTTTAATCATCTACCAGATGATTCTCAAAACTATAACGAAAGCATGTATTTCAATTTATTTGATCATTCCTCAAGGCTTGGTGGTTGGTTTAGGCTTGGTAATAGACCCAACGAAGGATACGCAGAAATGACTTGTTGTTTGTATCTACCTGATGGCAGAGTTGGTTTTATGTTTAATAGACCAACAATATCTAATAATGATGAATTCAATGCGGGTGGAATGAGTTTTTCGATTATAGAACCTTTCAAACACTTAAGAATAAAATATAGAGGCGAAGTATTGTTATTAGAAAAGCCCAAACAGATGATCAATCCAAAAGAAGCTTTTACTTCAAATTCGAGGGTTGAAAGCACAATTGATCTTGATATTTATGGAATATCTCCCATGTTTGGAGGCGAGGTAATTAGAAAAGATGGAACTCCTTTAGATTTAGACCCAGAAAAGAGTTTTTCTAGAGCGCACTACGAACAACACACAGAGGGCAGCGGGTTTATTAAGTTAGCCAATGAACAATGGAATATAGAGGGTTACGGTTTGAGAGATAAAAGCTGGGGTCCTAGGTATTGGCAGTCTTTATCATGGTATAGATGGCTCACAATAAATATCAATAAAGATATCGGCTTTATGTTTAGCATAGTAAATCGAGGTGAAGAAAAGGAACGAAGAGGCGGGTTAGTTTTAGAGAATGGACAACATAAATCTATTCAGGATTGCTCCATAGAGACTGTTTATGACAAGGATAGATATCAAAAGACTATTATTGCCAAAGCTGTAACTGAAGAAAGAGAATATTTAGTAAAAGGAAAGGTTTTGTCGTTAATTCCTTTACGTAATAAAAGAAAAACCCCTCAAGGCGAAGACCTAACAACAAGAATAACTGAAGCTATGACTGAATATACTTTCGAGGGAAAGACTGGATACGGTATGTCAGAATACCTTGACCAAATTATAGAGGGAGAGCCTGTAGGTCCATGAAGATTAGCGTTGTAGATCAATCTCCTATTTTTTCTAATACTGATGCTAATCAAGCCTTAATAGATTCTATAGAGTTAGCAAGACTTGCTGATTCTTATGGTCTGCATCGTTATTGGGTAGCAGAACATCATGGGTCTTTGTCTTTTGCAGGCTGCTCCCCAGAAATTTTTATCCCTAAAATCGCCTCAGAAACTTCATCTATAAGGGTTGGTTCTGGTGGTGTAATGTTAATGCATTATAGTCCCTATAAAGTAGCTGAAAATTTTAGATTACTTGAGTCCTTGTATCCTAAACGCATAGACTTGGGCTTGGGACGAGCCCCCGGCAGTGATCCATACCAGGCTGGCGCTTTAGCTTATGGCTCTAAAACTACTGGACCAGATTTTTTTCCTACCAAAATGAATGATTTACAATCTTTTTTACATGGGAACATACCAGACACTGATGCCTTTAAGACAGTTAACGTAACTCCAGGGTTAGGAAATGTTCCAGAAACCTGGTTATTAGTTTCATCAAAACAAGGAGCTGAATATGCTGCCCACTTTGGGTTACCTATGTCCTTGGCATATTTTATTGACCAAGACTGCCTACCTCTTGCTGATTTTTACAGAAAAAATTTTACACCCTCTGATTTTTCATCTAAACCTAGAGTCAGCGTCGGAGTGTTCGCTATTTGTGCAGAAACTGATGAACAAGCAGCAGACTTATCTTCAAGTGCATCTTTATGGAGAAAAAAAATACAATTAGGAGATTTTTCACCTTTTCCAACTCAAAGTGAAGCTAAGTCAGCTTTGAACGGTAATATCTCAACTCCTGCTGATAATAGAAGTTTTATAGGTTCACCAAAAACTATCAAGAAAGCGCTCCAACCTCTTTTGGATCAAACCCAAGCCGAAGAACTTAAAATAGTTACTATTTGTGAACCTTTTTCTTCAAGAGCAGAATCTTATAGACTTATAAGAGAATTATTTTCTTAATTAAATCTTACAATATTAATTTAAGCTCTTAAGAAAATTAGATATCTCCTTTCCGATTTCATGCGGTGCTGATTCTTGAACAAAGTGATTGCCTTGAACAGTTACTTCTTTTTGATTAGGCCACTTTCTGGCTTCTTCCCTTTGTTCCCCTACTAAGATAGCTCCTGGGTCAGCATTAATAAATAACTTAGGAACATCTGAATCTTTTAGAAATTCTGCATATGAATTTACTATATCTACAACATTCTTGGGCTCTCCAGCTATAGGTATTTGGCGGGGCCAAGTTAAAGTAGGTCTGCGAGATTCACCTGGTTCAGTAAAAGGTTTTCTATAGGTACTCATTTCTTCATCAGTCAGGCCTCTAGAAACATCCCCTGCTAACACTCCTTCTACAAAGACGTTCTTTTCTAAAATTAATTCTTCTCCAGAATCGGATCTAAAAGCTTGAAAAATATTTCTAGCAACCTCTGGCCAAGCCTCCCAGTCCTTAATTGGAGCTGTTATTGCTTCCATATAGACTAATGCTTTCACTTTTTCTGGGTTCAACCGTGTCCAATTAAATCCCAAAGCTGAGCCCCAGTCATGTATTACAAGAGTGGCGTTATTTAGTTCTAATTTATCGAATAAAGCATAAAGGTATTTAGCATGCTCTTCAAAAGTGTATCTACCAGGTCCACTATCTTCTAGTTTTTCTGAGTCACCCATACCTATTAAATCTGGAGCAATTACTCTTCCATGATTTTCTACATAAGGCATGATATTCCTCCATAGATATGATGAGGTTGGGTTGCCGTGAAGAAAAACAATTGGATCACCTTGCCCTTTATCGACATAGGCCATTTTCTTTCCAAAGATTTCTATAAATGATTTATCGTATTTAAAGGAGCTAGAAATTTCTTCGTTCATAATTTTTTAAATCCTCACTATTTATTAGTTTAATGATCTATTTTTTATCAAAAGATAGCAACAGAGCAGGGAATAAAAGAAGATCAACAATCAATGCTATAAAAAAAGCTAAAACAGAAAAAAGAGCAAAACCATGTAAAGGAATAAAGTAGGCAAATAATAAAACAAGGAAACCAGCAGAAAGTATTACAGTAAGCACTATTAAAGCAAACCCCACTGATTCGAAAGAAAATATTATTGCTTCACTAGTATTTAGGCCCATCTCTCTTCTTCCCAGTAAATACTTACTCAAAACATGTACTGTGAAATCTACTATTATTCCAAGTGTAGTTGTCATTCCAAGTAGAACTAGAAAACTCACCTCTTCGATGATTAAACCCCAAACTCCAAAAGCCACCCCTATTGGTAATAAGTTAGGTATTGATGTTAACAGCCCCAATTTAATTGATCTGAAAGAAAGTACTATAGTCAAAAGTATGAGAAGGGCTCCAATAGTTAAGGCAAAAGTAAGCTGAGTAGCCATAGTTTCTCCCATAAAGGCAAACATTGACCTTAATCCACTACCAGCTGAAACCATTTCTTTTGGCATATTTTCTTGTAAGTAAGTTTGGACCTCTTTATCAAATTTTTTATAGTCCGCAGCCCCCATTTCCTTTAGTGATGCAATTAATTTTGTTGATGAGCGATCCTGACTAAGGGTAGTATTTAAATCAAGCCCAAATGGCAAAGACATTTCATAGAAAAAAAGGTATTGAGCACTTAAGTCTTCTTCTGCCGGGATTTTGTACCACTCAGGGTTGTCGCTATGGAGAGTACTATTTAAATTCTTCATAATTGTAGAAAGTGAATGAACGTGAATTACTTCTTCTTTCTCCTCTAACCAATTGGTGAATTGTTCTAAATATATAAGAAATTCTGGATCAGAAATTGATTCCTTTTGCGAAGTAAGTTGATAGCTTACCGGGAAAGTTCCCCCAAGCCGTTCACTTAACCATTTGGTATCTTCAGTTAAATTAGTAACCTTCTTTGAATAAAACTCCATGGGGCTGTCATTTAAGGTATTAAAAGGAATAAACAACATTAGTAATATGGAAATTGAGGATACAGACCAAAAAAGCTTCTTAGAATTATTTACGCTAAATTCTCCTATTTTTCTAGCTAGCTCTTTTTGAGAGTTTGTCTTTTTTGGGGCCTTAATATTAAAAAAAGAGCATAGGGGAGCTAGAAAAAAAATAGTAAATAAAAAAGCTACAATTACTCCAAAGAAAATTCCATTTCCCACAGTTCTTATTGGTTCTACAGGGGCAAGATTTAAAGACAAGAATCCTATTGCTGTAGTTATAGTGGTGATGAATAGGGGTTGGATATTTAGTTTTAAGCTATAAATCATAGATTCTTTAGAACTGATTCCTTCATCAAGCCTTCTAAAATATAGACTAAACAAATGAACACAATCAGCTACTGCAAGAGTGGTAACTAAAATTGGGACCATTACAAATGGTTGAGTAACTAAACCGGAAGTCCAGCCAGTTAATCCAACTGCACTTAAGGCACTGAAAATAACAACAACAAGCGAGCCTATTACTGCTGGAACACTTCTAACTAGGAAGAACAAAGAAGTTAAAATTACTAAGAATAAGCAAGGAACAAGTATAGGCATTTGTTCTGAAATAATTCTAGGACTTAGATATTCAACATAGACAATTCCTGAGAGTTTTATTTCTAAGTCTGGATGCTCCTTCTTGATTTCATCGAGCAGAGGAAGCACATACTCTACAGTTTCTCCATATTCTTTTTGTATGTTAACTCTAGGAGAATCAACCAAGATATTTACTATAGTAGTTTTTTTATCCTTAGAAATTATAGATCCGTATGCCAAAGGTTCCTTTTCAATTAATTCTTCTTTAAGAAGAATGGCTTTTTCATCTAAAGTAATGGCATCCTCAATAAAAGGTTCAACCCTTAGATCATCGTTTACAGAACTAACATAAGAAAAGTTAGTTAAAGAATCTACCCTTACTGAGTGAGGTGTGGACCAAGACTTTTCCGTTAAGTTCTCTATTACGTTTAGAACATCTCTTTTAAATACAGTGCCCTCATTCACACCTATAGCTATTAGCAGATTATCAGTAGTTGTAAATGTCTCATCCATTACCATATGCGCATCTGTTACTGGATGGTTTTCTGGGAAAAAATTCTCCATATCAGGTGAAAAGGATACATATTTAATTCCTGCTACAGATCCTACTAACAGTAAAATTGAACAACCAATTAAGATAAGTCTAAGTTCAATAACTTTTTTTGACATCCATGCAGCCATCAACTTTCTCCATTAATTTATAAATAATATATGAACTCGAGCCTCACAAAATCCTCATTCTCCAGATACTCAAAAGGGCTCTTATATTTCTGTATGTCTAAGATATTAGACTTCTTATTTCCCTTAGAGAATACTATTCCTTCAAGGGAAAGCTTGCAACAGTCACCTATACGTCCAGAAGCCTCCAAGAAAGTGCTCTTTTCATTTGTATTGTCATTCCACAAAATTCCAGCCAGGATTTGAGTATCAGCCATGTTGTTAAATGTAAGCCTAGTACCTAGAGCTGTTGATGAATTCTCAACACGATCATCATGATTGAATTCAATTATCCAACCAAGGTCTAATCTGCTTTCAAAAATTCCTATTTGTGTATATTCGAAACCTGAGGTTATTGCAGAGAATCTATCTTTTTGTCCAGACCTTGTAATTGCTTCAAGTTTTATTGCAAGTCCCCCTAAAATATACAGGGCTTCTAAGCCAGTCTGATCAATTAAGTTATATTTTGGAATTAATCTTGGAGTTAATACTGATAAGTCCTCGATAAATTCCGGTTCTCTTGTTGTACCAGAAAAATGTGATAGTCCTATTTCAAGGTTGTCAAAAAACTTAACCCATCTGATAGCGAAATCCATCCTTTTATTTTCAGCTCCTGATTCATAAATTGGATGGTCTGTATCTACCACTATTGGAGTTCTAAGTCTTCCAAACCTACCAGCAAAAGTCCTTTCTCTAGATCCAAGTAGAGCAAAGAAATCTATAGAACCCGAAGGGGTCTCTATAGAAATATTTATCATTGGCTGACCCAACTTATCTTCTCCATCAAAACTTTCTACTGAATCAGTTTGGTTAATAATATCTACTCTGTGGAAAGTTTCTGTAACTCCCCAGAATTCTTTTCTAATTCCGATTCTAGTTTCAACTACGTTTCCTGTTAGCACCCAATGAAGTTCTTGAATGTCTATTAAGTCCCTTTCTTCATCTTGAGAGTCATTCCTTAACTTTGGTTTAAAGGTAAAGGACTGCTTGCTATCTTCAGATTCGAAATATATTTCTGGTGAGAAAGTAAATGAGGAGTGAAAATTCTCTTGAAAGAAAAAACCATCTTCAAGGAAATATCTACCTTCAAAAGAAAAATCACCTAAATAATCAACTTCAGCCTTAAGAAAATAATTGAAAAGCAGGCAAAAAAGAATAACTTGGATTTTAGTTATTCTTTGAATTAAATATTGCAACATTTATTTGGATCTTTTCAAACTATTCTGCGTAAAATCATTATCTGTTAAACCATTTTGGAAGCTTTGTTCTTCAATACGCAAAATAGTACTTTTTCCATTTTGATGATTGATCATTTCTATTTCACCAGGTCTCCAAAAAGAGTTTAAATATATTTTATAGCCCCTAAAAAACTGACTCTTAAGGTGGAATGCTTTTCTATCAAAGAGCTCTATCTTTTGTATAAGATAATTGCTTTTATCTACCCAAACCAACTGTTTTGTATAACCAGAATATGGATCTAGGGGAGTTCTCTCTATAACAAAGCAGTTTTGATTATTGTACTGCTCATCACGTAAGTATTTATATGAAAATTTTTCAATTTCTTGGAAAGATAGATCTTCTACAGAAAACTCACTTCCCAAAAAAGGACCAGACTTATTTTTAGAAATTATACGTTTAACTCTTTTGATGGCAGGTATATACAACCACTGATCATCAGGTTCAACTTTATGAGCGTAACTAAGTAAAGCTGTACCCTTAATAGCTCTTGGACTCTCAAAAACAAAGAGAGATTTATCTCCATCATCCTCTACTTCTAACAACCTAGACCTCATGGATCTTTCTGTTACTTCTCCTTTTGCATTTATTAGTTGCATGACTAATCTGGATTGGCTATCTCCATAACCGGACATATTCTCATCTGTCTTTTTTAATATTTCTAAACCACGATTATTTTGATCACCGACCAAAAAACTGTTGAAAGTCAAAATAAGAATAAATAAAAAAAATCTCTTTAATAGATTAAACACTTCTCATTCTCCTTGATGATTAAGCTATGATAACTTATGTTTGTTAAGAAAGAATAAAAGATATGCGGCCTGATATGCAATGAAAGCAATAGACATTGAAAAAGAGAAACTAGTTTTGAAGGATATCAAAGATCCTGTTACAAATCCTGGAGAGATACTTATCAAAACAACTGCTACAGCGATAAATAGAGCTGATTTAGTACAACGCAGCGGTCTTTATCACCCACCTCCAGGAGCAAGTCCAATTCTTGGGCTAGAGTGTGCAGGAGAAGTTATAGGCTTAGGTGAAGGTGTAGAAGGTTTTGAAGAGGGTCAAAAGGTTTGTGCTTTATTAACTGGAGGGGGATATGCAGAGAAAGTAGCTGTTTCCGAAGGGCAGGTATTGCCTATTCCTTCTAATTTTGACACTATTTTATCTGCTGCTATTCCAGAAGTTTTTGGTACGGCTTTCTTAAATCTCTACATGGAAGCCAATTTAGTTCCCAATGAGAGAGTTCTGTTACATGCTGGAGCAAGTGGTGTAGGAACAGCAGCTATTCAATTATGTAAAGCATTTGGTAACCCATGTTTCGTAACTGCAGGTAATTTAGAAAAAATTAAATTTTGTAAAAATTTAGGAGCTGATGATGGAAGTATTAGGACGAAGGAAAGTTTTTTGAAGAAAGTTCTAGAATGGAGTGGGGACTCGGGAGTTGATGTTATTCTTGATCCTGTTGGTGCTAACTATCTATCTGACAATCTTAAAGTTCTTACAATAGACGGAAGACTTGCTTTAATAGGTCTCATGGGAGGTTCTGAACGTGAAATAGACCTTGGGCAGGTTCTAATGAAAAGAATAAAAATTATAGGTTCAACTTTAAGGGCAAGGTCAGTCCCTTTTAAAACCCACTTGATGCAAGAATTACTTAAAAAGGTTTGGCCATTATTTGAAACAAATGAAATTAAACCAATAATCGATAAGACTTTTAGACTATCAGAAGCAGAAGAGGCTCACGAATATGTAGCTAGCAATCAATCTATAGGAAAAGTTCTGCTAACTGTAGATTAGGATTTTTAGAGATAGAGTTTTTGTATACTAGAAAAATCTAGATCTTCAAAACCCTTTTCTATCATTTCTTCATAAAGCTTTCTTGCTAAGTCACCCATTGGTGTTTTTGTTTGAGAATCCTTTGAAGCTTCTTGCGCTAAACCCAAATCTTTAAACATTAATTTATTAAGAAATCCACCTTCGTATTCTCTACTAGCAGGGACTCCTTCCATTACTCCAGGATAGGGATTGTAGACCTCTAAAGACCAATTACCGCCCGAACTCTTTTTCATAATCTCAGAAAGTACTTGAGGCTTTAATCCATTTTTCACCCCTAAAGCCAGGCTCTCTGCCGTCCCACACATATGTATTGCTAATAGCATGTTGTTACAAATCTTGGCTACTTGACCTGAGCCATTATCTCCTGCATGAAAGATATTTTTCCCCATTTTCTGAAGCACGGGTTTAGCTCTATCCAAGCATTCTTGTTTTCCACCCACAATGAAAGTTAGGGTACCGGCAACTGCACCGGCAACTCCTCCAGAAACAGGAGCGTCTATCATAGATAAACCTAATGCATCTGCCTCTTTAGAAACTTTCCTTGAAGTTTCTGGAGCTATAGTTGAACAGTCTATAATTAAAGTTGAGGGATCTATTGATTTAAGCAGCTTTTCTTCTAGATATAAGGACTCTACATGCTGACTTGCAGGTAACATACTTATAAGTATTTCAGCGTCTACTGCTGCTGATGCTGCGTTTTTACTGATCTTTATACCACTCTCTTTAGCATCATTTATTGCCGTTTCAATTAAATCAAAACCTGTAACTTGATAGCCTGCTGAAACCAAGTTCTTAGCCATTGGGCCACCCATATTTCCTAAACCTATGAAAGCTATTTTTGTCATAAATTTCTCCTAATTAATTCTGTAGACTTTTTAAAGGATTCTCATTCCATACAGGGAGCAGATGCTCATCTATCCACTCTTTGGTTACGTCCTCGACTTTAGTGTATATCCATTTAGGATTGTTATCTTTATCTATAATTATTGCTCTTATTCCCTCAGTAAAATCTTGGTGTCTAGTAACTTGAATAGCTAAATCGAGTTCAAATTGGAAAACTTCTTCTAAGCTTAGGCTGCCACTTCTACTACACTGTTCCCAAATTAGAAAAGCTGAAGTAGGAGA
>CETA01042476.1_pt1 | contig 15693 bp, 10 predicted proteins | sample 531251 | NCBI WGS metagenome assembly CETA01 (sample SAMEA2622362, study PRJEB7988) | marine metagenome | biome: marine biome (ENVO:00000447); feature: mesopelagic zone (ENVO:00000213); material: "saline water (ENVO:00002010), including plankton (ENVO:xxxxxxxx)" | depth 380 m
AAAAAAATACAAAATATTGCTAAAAAAATTTTAAAACAAAAAGATGTATTTTTAGGAGATTTTAAGGCTGGTATAGACAATAGATGGAAAATTTATATTGGAAAGATGAAGCAAAATAAAATAGTTGATTATGATCGCAAATTAATTAAAAGAACAATTGACAATTTAAAATCACAAAATATTTTAACACAAAAAGAATATAATAAAATATTAAAATTTTTAAAAATTAATATTAAGATAACTGATTGGGAAAAATTAAAAAAATTTATTAACGACAAATACATTATAAGATGGAATATTGATGAAATTATTAAGGGTGAAAAAAAATTAAGGGGTAATAAAACATTATATTTGGATGAAGCAATTTCTCAAGATGCTACTTGTAAAATAGATATTTGGGCACAAGTAAATAATAGATACATTGAAATAACTAATTGGTTTTTAATAGTTCAAAAAAATAAAGACGGGAGTGAAAAAGTATTAGGAATGGATTTAGGAAATTATATATCTAATATTGAAGAAGATATATATAAATATTCTTCAAAAGAACATAGAAATTCGTTAAAAGCTGCAAAAAGATTATTTAATAAATATAAATTTTTAAACAAAACAAAAGATGATAAATATGCCAAAAAATTAACTAAACTATCACCTCTTTTCAGTAGTGATATGGCAAAATTATCACAAATAACTAGTGAATCAGAAGTTCTTCGTTTTATATTAGAAAAAATAGAAAATCCTCCACTTATGAATATATTAACTCAAATAAACGAATTTTTAAATAGAATATCTGATATTAAATTATCTTTTGATAAAGATAAAATCAAACAAATTATTTCTAAAATTAATTCAACAAAAAATTTTAGCAAAATTATAAATTATTTAATTCAATTTGAAAAAATAATAGACAATATTGTAGAAATAAATTCATTTGAGTGGATGAGAAAGGAAAAATTTCTCCTAGAAAGTGTTAAAAATGAACCATTAAAAAAAATTTCAGGAATTCCTAAAAAAATTAATATAGATAAATTAAAAAATTTTCTTCATAAAGATTGGAAAAAAAATAGTAAGTATTAATAATAAAGTAAGTATTAATAATAAAATTTTTTTATGTAACGATAATATAAAAATGTTTGAATTGATTGAAGATAACAAAAAATTATTATTAATTATATTAATATTATTATTAATATTTTCATCTGTATATATTAATCTAAATTCTACAAAAAAAATGAAAATATCTCAAGATACTTTAACAACATATGAAAATATGTTAAATGACTTAAAAAGAAAAAATATTCAACAATATCCTCAATATAAACCACAATATAAACCACAAGTTTATCAAGATAATGAACAAAATTCTAATGGGTATAAAAATAAAATATCTAAAAATAGTATTGAAGATTTAATCAAAGGTATAAAAAAAACAAAAAAAAAGGATTTACCTACCAATATTGAAATTGATAATCAATCAAATAAAATAGGAAAAAATAATAAAACTATGAATTCTATTTTAGAATCTGATAAAAATTTTAATAGAATAACAGATTTAATTAAATTTAAAATGAATCCTACACAAAATCGTTCTCCTGATATGAAAAATAATATAAGTATGATTAAAACTGGATGTAATAAAGATACTAATTTTGAATTATCTGGTTTTAATGGAAAATGGGACTGAACTGTTTTTCGTATTCTTATTCAACTTTACGTATCACTAAAAATGAAAGAAAACGAAAGTAAATCAGGGCAGGTTACGTGTCCTAAGACCTCTTAATGTTAATTAATAAAGGTTAATGTAACGGATTGAATATTAAAAGAAATAGAATTTTTATTAAAGTAATAATATCTAAATTATATGTATATAATTTAGATGGTATTATATGAAAGAACATATACATTAAAGATAAATCTAATAGGTATAGTTGGAAATACTGAACTTCAATATTCTGATATGTTAGAAAATATTCATGTTAAAAAAGTAAAAACAATTACAATATCTGTATATCAAAATGATACACTTAATATTATTAAACAAAAAATATGTAATGAATTATTAAAATTAATTGAATATGAAAATGATTCTAAAAATACTGATATAAAAAAAAAAACATGTATTTATTGTTTTAATAACAAAAATAATAAAATTATATCTTCAAATGATTCAAGTAATTTAGATATTGAAAGTGATGATGATTTATTTGAAGACGAAGATGAATATTATAATATGAGTAATGAATCTTTTGTAATTCAATGTAATACTTGTAAAAAACAATATAAATATCGTTCGGGATTAAATTTATCAAAAATAAAAGATAATAAATTATTCTTATCCCAACCTTTACCTGTTCCAGAATTTTTATATTTATGGAAAGATGACATTATATGTGGCCATTCAATATGTGATAGTAATAAATCTAATATTAAAGAATCTTATAATTGTAAAAATTTATCACAAAATTTAGAAAACGAAAAAGAAGCATACAATTATATTAATATATACAATTTTCTAAATGAAAAAAAAATTTTAAAAGACATATCAGAAAAAAAACATATGGATTATTCAATTTTTACAAATTATTGGGCAAAATTATCATCTTATCGTAATAATAATGTTGGAAAATATATACAAAATGTATTAAATATTGAAACAATAAATGAAAAAAAAAATATTGGAAATCTTTTAAAAATAGAAGATAAAATTAAAAATATCGAAGATATGAAAAATCCAGAAAAAAAATTAATCGATTTTAGAAGTACACGTTATAAATTATTGGATAATATTTATAAAAATACTATGATTATTGATAAAAATCGATTAGATTTTGAAGAAACATTAAGTAATTTTATTGATAGTAATACAACTGAAATAGAAATAAATATGGCGTATTTTCCAGATTTTTATATGTATTACAATTACTTAACTTCAAATGATAATATAAAAAAAATGGAAGAAGTTATTGGAAAAAAGGCAATTACAAAACATTTATCTAATTTTAGCAAACTTTATTGGCCATTTCTTAATTTTGCAAAATTTGATAATTTTTTTCAAAAAGATGATATGTCTTATTTATATACTCAAATAAATAATTGGAGATTTAATATTAAAAATTATGATAGTATTATTGAACAATTTAAACATATTGTTCTCCCCAAGAATTTTAATGAAAAATTAGATTTTGAACAATATACTCATAAAATTTATGTAGAATTAAATGGTAATTCAAAAGATATTATAAAACCATCATACATAAATTTACAGAAAGTTATTCATTTGTATCCTATTACTGAAAATGTTCCATATATGACAATGTATCTCCCAAAAGAATCTAAATTAATACAAAAAATGACAAAATTGGTAAAAAAAAAAGGAATTCATCGTCAATTAAAATGGAATTTAGAAGAACCAAATGTTATTCAATTTAGAATGTTAATTCCACATAAATTAACTCGAAATCAAGAATTATATATTCAAATTCAGTTATATGATACCAAAATTATACGATTTACTATTAATTTATCATCAAAATCAAAAATATATATTGATCAAATGGGAATGAAATTGATTATAACATCTATTAATAAATTTATAAAAAAATTAAATAAATATAATATTGGTAATTTGGGTATTAAACTAGATGATACAAAGATTAAACTAGCCAATAGTGATGTGTTAAATTGGAATTCTTTAAATTCTAATGTTTCTATTCAATCAATTAATGGTTCTGTATTAACAAATAAATTAATTGATGAGGATGATATTAGAGATAAAAATATTATTAATATGTTATACCCATATATAAAATTAGATAATACTGGAAAAGGATCTATTTTAGATTTTCGTTTTTTGAGATTAGAACATTTTCGTGGAAATGAGATAAAAAAGAAAAAAGATGTAATGATTCATCAAATTTTAGACAAATATTATAGAAAATTTATTGATAATGATGATGATAATAAAGATATTCGAACAGAATTGACATCAGATGAAAAAGATAAGATAATTGAAATTATGCAAATAGAATTTACTATGACACCTTCACAAGCAATCTATGCATATAATCATTGGAATCAATATAAAGATTTATTATATGGAAAAGCAAAAGGTTATGGTATTTTATATCAATTAAGTAAAACATCTAAAATAAAAAGATGTGATTTGAATAAATGTTCGTCATCAGATTTATTAGAGGAAAAATATCAATGGTGTATAATGGGATTTAAAAGTTTTAGACAATGGGAATATTTAGTTAATTTTGTAAAAAAAATGATATATTTAATATATAATATAAAAAATTTTAAAGATATAGATAAAAAAGATAAAAATTATGATATAATTAAATATTTTAACCATATTTATAATCAATTTGATAATAAATTTATAAATGATGATGATGATAAAGAATTTATTAAAAATAAAATAGTAGGATTTTCTTTACTAAAAAGACTAAAACAGGCATATGATATTTCTCTAAAATGTCCAAATTGTGGTATGAAAATAAAACATACTGCGGATAAATGTCAATTTTGTAAAATCAAATTAGACCAAAGTCAGAATAATTTATATGCAAAAAGATGTAGTGTTAACAGACAACCAATTGGAACTGGAAATATAATAAAGAAAAATGCTCCAAAAATTTTGACTATAAAAGAACATGATATTAAATATATTAATAAAAATGTTAATAACCAAATAGGTGGTGCTACGACTGATATAAAATGGTTAATTTATAAAAGAGACCGAAAATTACAAAAATTAAAAAAATATAAAGAAAGAAGCAAAGAAAGAAAGGATAAAGAAAAATATCAATTAAAAATTGATGAAATTGATGAAAATATTAAGCAATTGAATCATTATATTTCTATAAATACAAGAAAACAAGATCCTAGTAGATGGTTAGATGATTATAATCAAAATGAATGGGATGACAAACAAATTACACGTATACTAATTGAATTGAAAATACCAATTAATTATATTTTAACAAAAATACCATCAACGCGAAATAAAAATAATAAATTTAAGGAAATTTTATTAAAAATATTTACACCAAATAAATATAATTCTACATATCGACAAAGATTTATTAAATTTTATGGTATCGAAGATGCTGTATCATCAATTAAAAAAAGATATACTCCTAAAGATGCTAAAATTAATATTGATAAATTATTACAATATCATATTTGGAAATCAAATAAGTTTATAAAAGATAGTAAAGGTAGAAATCCACCAGGATGGCAAAAAAAGGAATGTCTTTTAATTTGGAATTTTTTAAATAAAAACACAAAACATAAGGCATTAGATAAAATCACATTATATTCAAAAATTGTTAAATATTTTGAAAACTATGAAAACTCTATATTAAAATTTTTTACTAAAAAAGAAAAAGAAGAACAAGTGGAAATAAAAAATCCTTTAGACATAGAATCATATAATACTAAAATTGGGAAAATTTTAAAACCTTTTGAAAATGGAAATATATTAGAGTGGGAAGGAAAAGTGATAAAATGTCCAAATAAAAAAAAATCAAAACATATATATCCTAGTTTTTTAGATATTCCTGTAAGTAAATCAAAAAATATTCCAAATGATGTAGAAATTAGTGAATCTGATACTAAAAAAAATGTTTGTCATCCATGTTGTTTTATTAATATGAATAAAAAAACAAAACGAAATTTATTATATTGTACTGGCATAATTGATAAAAAAACTCATACTGATATGATTAAAAATGAAATAAAAATCGATGATTATATATCTAGTAATACTAGTAATAATTTGGTACATACATTTGGATTACTACCAAAAATTTTACATAAAGTATTTAATCATTATACAAAATTTGATAATAATTTTACTGCAAATATAATGAAATCTGAAGGATTTGTTTTAATGGGTGTTGATAAATGTATCAAAGACTCAAAAAATAAGAAATGTTCTGAAATTAGTTTAACTAATGATAAATATTTTTGGCCAGCAATTTTAAATTATACAAAATCGGATTTTTTTGAACTTTTTAAAAATATTACAAAGTATTTACAAGAAAATAAAGAAGAATTTATATCACTTAATCAAGGTAAAATATATTCAAAATTCAAAACTAGAGTTCAAAGAAAAAATAAACAAGATATTAGAAATATTAATATAGAAGAAGTAATACAAGAATTTTTATCATTTATTGATATAACAAATCCTTCAACACTAGATTTACCATTTGATCGTAAATATTTAATAGATTTATTATCTAAACCAGGTATTATTCACAGGGATGGATTAAATATAGTTATCTTAAGACAAGACCCACATAAATTACCAAATGATAATTACAATCTGGGTAATGTATATACTTCTTGTTTATCCGATATTTTTATAGAAGATTATTATAACATTAACAAAAAATTTATATTTTTATATCAATATGAAAATAATACTTATGAACCAATCGTTCTTAAAAAACCCAAAAAAAAGATGGAACCATTACAAATGTTCTTTGATTATAATGATCCGAAATATTCAGAATTAATGAATTTGATTGGTATATGGTATCAAAAAGGATGTAGCAAACAATATATTTCTAGAAAGATTAAACGAGTTTTTTATACAATGTTTACATGCCAACAAACTCTTAAATTATTTGAAAACTTAGGCGAATATGATAAAAACTTAAAACCAATTGGTGTTTTTAAAGATTATTTTTCAAGATGTTTATATATTTTAACTACAGGAAAATACATAATACCTGTTAAACCGTCAATATATAATCTTGGTAAATATCCAATATTAGATTTATCAGATAATTTAAAAAAATATACAAAAAATATTTATCAAACAATATCTTATATTGAACATATTAATGATATAATTGACAAATTAAAAAAAAAGACAGATAAAACATCTTTAATATATGGTTCTGGATATGAAATTAATGGAGTTTCTATTACAAATTCAGAAATAAATTATTTAGTATTTGAATCCCAACTTAATATACCAGTCAAAACATTACCATACAAGTTGACTAAAAATAATAAAATTAAACTAACTAATCATAATAGTGAAATTAATATAACTGATATTAAAATATATGATAATGAAACGAATAAATTAATTACTGATGGGATTGAATGGAATGATTTTGATGATATTGAAGAAAATATCATCTCTCATGAACGATATGAAAGACTAGTTTTAGAATTTTCACAATATTTAAATAAAGATTCGCAACAAAAAATGAAAGAAAAAATTATTTCATTAATTAAGGAAACACTTGACAAACAAGATAAATATAATATTTATAAACATAATAATATTTTAAAAAAAAAAGAAAAATTATATGAACTCATTTATCATATGTGTTTCAATATTACTACAAAAAACAAATATAATATTACAAAATTTAAGGATTATAATGAATCTCAAATTCGAATACCTTGCGCAGATATTAAAGAAGAATGTCATTCAACGGAATATTGTGAAATATCTAATGGATGTAAATTGTATGTACCCAGAAATAAATATAAATTATTTATTGGTATGATGGTAAGTGAAATGCTTAAATATGGTAAAAGAGAATATTTATCATCTGGAAAATTATCAGTAAATGTATCTGGGCGTATATTAGATAATAATGTCAATTATATTGTAGATATAGATAATTTTATTGATAGTGTAGATGGCGTTTTTGAAAGAAAAATTCCGCATGAAAACTTATTATCAAAAATCAGATTAAATAAAGATTTGTAAATATTTCTTTTATTTAAAAAATATAAGAACAAGGTTCTGCAAATTTTGGTAATTCTTGAATATAATTTTGCTTTAGAATGTTGTCTATTTTATTTACACGATTATTTAGATAATCTATTTTTCTATCAATATTATTAATTTTATTAGATAAATTAAGATATTGTTCATTTAAATTTTTAAATTGTGTTGTAAATGATTTAATAAGATTTTCAATACTTAAATTACTTTCAAATTGATTATTGAAAATTCTTCTACGCTTAAAGTTCGGTTCAAAAAAATTTCTATTACTATCATCTACACAGTGAAATTGACGTTTTCTATTAACTTGCTGACTCATTAAAAGATATATAAAAATTGAAAGATTATTTATAATTATATAAAAGAATTCAATTTTTAATAATGAAAAAACCTAATTTTGTTAAAACATTACAGGATAATTCTATAGAACAAAGAACTGAAGAATGGTATAAAAAACGAACTACGATGATTACCGCAAGTGATTGTGGTACCATATTAGGATATAATAGTAAATTTACAACCTCAGATGATCTTTTGACTAATAAATTAAATAATGTTAGATTGGATAACGTTCATTTACGACATGGAAATCATTATGAACCAATTGCGATTGATATTTTTGAACAAAAATATAAAGAAAAAGTTTGGTCAGTAGGATTACTTACTCATAAAAATAAAAAATATAAATTTTTAGGTGCTAGTCCAGATGGGGTCACTTCTAATCATTGTCTAGTTGAAATTAAATGTCCAAGTAGTAGAATGATTGATGGTTCAATTTCTTTACATTATTATGCTCAAGTACAATTACAATTAGAAGTATCTGACTTTGAATTATGTTATTTTTATGAATGTTCTTTTAAAGAAGTTCGAACAAAAGGGGAATGTAAAAATAAAGAATATTGTGGTTATAATGAAAAAAAGGAAAATTGGTGGTATTTAGCTTATGATTATTTAAGACCAATCAAAAGAGATAGAAAATGGTTTGAAGATAATAAAGAAAAATTTAAACAATTTTATGATGAAATGATATATCAACAAAAACAACAAAAACAAATTAATAAAAACTCTCGTAAAAGAAAACTACCACCAAGTTTATTGAATGGAGGACAAACAAAAAAACGAAAAAAAATTAAAAATATTCCTTGGATTAATGAAGGGAAAATTAGAAATTATTGTATTGGTGATACTCTGTGTGATTGGTTAGATATGTATGGTGCTAAAAATAATTATCAAAAAGAACAAAATAATCCATTCACTTTATTAAAATTTAAAAAAACAAATCAATTTAAATCTATCGTTATGAATACAATTGAGAAAAAATTTAAAAATGATTGTCAAAGATTACCACAAAATTATGGAAATTATACATATGATCTTATACGCCTAACAAATGATTATATGAATAAAGGAACCAAGATTATTATTAATGGAATGTTACAAGATGAAGATGATAAAATTTATACAGTATTTGATTTATTAGTTAGAAGTGATTTCATAGAAAAAGTTTTTGATAAAAGAAAATTTAAAGCGTCTGTAAAAAAACAATTTAAAGCAGATTCAACATATAGTCAAAAACACGATGAAGAATGGTTCTATATATCAGTTTCTATAAAATACAAAATTTTACCATTTTCTAGTAATGGTATGACATTAACAAATGAATCTGTAATGAAATTATATAAAGCACAATGTGCTTTTAAAAATAAAATTTTAACAAAAAATCAAGTTCATCAATCTGATATTACATTTATAATTGGGAGTGGATGGAAAATGACTAAAAATGGACAAAAATTTAAAAATCATAAAAAAAGAGATTGGGAACGACCTGGTTATATCAATTTAACAAATCAAGATATAAAATATGTTCAGATGATTGACGATGCTTTGATATGGTATAGAGATGTTGAAAAAAATGGAAAAAAATGGAAAGTAGAACCAAAACCTACCAGAAAGGAATTATATCCTTTGATTTTAAGTAATAGTCCAGGATATTGGGGAGCCGCTAAAAAAAAAATTGCAACAAATTTAAAAGAAATTTCATTATTATGGCAAGTTGGACCAAGTAATCGTATAAAAGCACATGAAAAAAATATTTATACCTGGGATAATCCTAAATTAAATCCACAAATATTAGGTTTCAAAAAAGAAACAAAAAGAGCAAAAATTTTACAAAAAATTATTGATGTTAATAAAATGAAAAAAACTAAAATATTACCAAAGAAGATTGAAAATAATTTAGATAATTGGAAAAACCCTAATAGAGTAGAATTTTATGTAGATTTTGAAACTTTAAATTCACTTTATGGAGGGAAATCTATAATTTATTTGATTGGTTTAACTGTTGTTATTCCTGATAAAATAAAGAAAAAATTTAATACTAATAATAAAAAAAGATATTATGACTTTAAAGCAGAATCTTTAACCAAATCTGAAGAATATAGAATAATCGAAGAATGGTTAAACCAAATGAAATCAGTTCTTAAAAAATATAATTTAAAAAGAAAAGATGTTAATTGTTATTGTTGGTCTAATGCTGAAAATAGTTTCCTTAATGCTGCTAGAAAAAGACATGGAAAAGAAAATTCATCTAAATGGAAAGTAGATTTCACTGATGTAATGGAACTAATTAAATCGGAACCAGTTGTTATTAAAGATTGTTTATCTGGATTTGGATTAAAATCTGTATCTGGTGCCATGAATAAACATGGAATGATTAACAAGAAATATGATACAAAATGTAGTTCTGGTGAAGTTTCCATGGCTTTTGCTATTAATTATTATGAACATAAGTCTCAAGAAGTAATGGATGATATAGTTGGATATAATGAATTAGATTGTGATGTTATTTATGAAATATTGACATACTTAAGAAAACATCATACATAAAATATATTTTTCTCACTTATCATTATATATATAATGTCTTTTCAAGTTATACCAATTATTTTAATTCCTGTTCTTATTACTACATTTTTTCTTAAAATGCCTAAAAATATATCTCAACAGAAAGTTTTCACAAATGTTACTAAAACTCCTAAATCGATTATGGATTTTAAATTAAAAGACAAACTTGATGATTTTGTAGAAAACCATTTTGGAAAAAAATATATTGTTGATACTTACACTATTGTTAATTCAAATACGAATGTATTAACAAAAATAACTGATATCAAAATAAAAGTATTTATAGTGAAAAAAAATTCAAAGGCATGGAATAATTCTAATAAAATTATTCTTATGTCTATTAAAATTACCCCAACTGATATTAAAATTTCACATATTTTGCAAAATTCACATCAACTTGGAGAAAAAATTATACCTCAAAATTCGAATTGTTAAAAATAAATTACACTTTTTATATTTTATATATCTAAATTCCTATTGTTTATTTCTTTGCTTTTATTATATATTATAATGTCTAATAAAAACATAGATCCTTTTTGGTTTAGTGACTATTCTATTATATTTGATAAAAATAGATTGACTGAATTTTTTCCAGCAAGTGACATGGAATATACTGAAAAATTAAATGCTATTTTAAGATTCTCGATATATATAGCAATTATTTTATTTGTATATAACAGAAACATTAATGTTATATTTATCCCCATTGTTTCTGCTTTAATAACTTTGTATTTATATAGATACTTTAGAGATGAAAATACTGGAAAATCATTAGAAGAATTAGGAAATGTAGAAGATGTATGTATAGCCCCTACAAAAAATAATCCATTTATGAATGTATTAATGTCTGATTATACTGAACAACCTGAAAGATCAGAAGCATGTAATATTAAAAAAGAAGAAATTCAAGAATCAACTGAAGATCATTTTAATCATAATCTATATAGAGATGTTAGTGATGTATGGAATAAAACTCATTCACAACGACAATTCTATACTATGCCTAATACACAAATACCAAATAAACAAAAAGAATTTGCTGAATGGTTATATAAAACAGATAAAACTTGTAAAGAAGATCCTAAACAATGTATTCGTTTTGAAGATATACGAACTAATCGACCTATATCTATAGAAGATGCTAAAAAACAATCTTAATTTTTTGTAATATCTTTTAAAAAAACATCTTTTCTTACTCCTTCACTTTTTCTTATATCATCTATAATATTTGGAATCTCTTTATTTGCTGAAGAATACTTCTTTAATAAATCTCTTATATTATTAAAATTATTATCTATTTTTTCAAGTCTTTTGCTTTTTGTATATAAAGTTTTTTTAATATATTGAATATTTTCTACCATATATTCTAATTTTGATATTATCTCTGTTTTTAAATATTCATAATCTTCTGGAATTAATTTATTTACTTGTTTATCATATGATCGCAATAATTTTATTATCTGTTTGTAATAATTATTACGATTATTAATTTTATTAAATTGTAGTTTAATATGTCCATCTCTCTCAATAATCTTTGTTGTAAGAGATTTTAATTCCTTTCGAATTTCCTTTGCTTTTTTATTTATATTAGATTTCTTTGATTCTAAATCTTTTATTTGTTTCTTTAATATTCTAGAATTTTCTTTTAATTGTGTATAAAGTGTAATTAATTCTAAAATAGTTTTCTGAATATTTATAGTAATTTCTGGTAATGTTTTTAAAGAATCGTAATTTTCTTTAATATTACTTTTAAGATTATCTAATGAACTATCTAATGTTTCTATCTTTTTACCTAAATCATTTATAAAAGAAAACTGATTTTTATATTGTTCTTGAAGATTATTTATCCTTTTATCTATATTTCTTATATTTCTATATTTTCGATTATCAGTCATCACTTATTATTATATATAATATATTATTATTTTAAATTTCAATTATTTCTTGAACATCCAATTTCTGTTTTTCTAAAATAATTTCCCATTCTGTTTGTAAATCATTATTTATCTTTACAATACGTTTAAATGAATCAGCTAATACTTTTGCATATTTTGTTTCATCACTCTTTTCATCATTCAAAATTAAATATAACATAATCTTTCTATCAAAAGGATGTTTCATTTTATAATAACTATATTTAACTCTATCATCTTTTTGTAATTCTTTAGATAAAATATTACCAATTGTATGACCTTCCCCCTCAATTATAAAACAAACGCCAACATTACAACTCTGATTATCAATTTCTATATCTTTATTTTGTAAATCAATAATTTTTTGATTAAACTGATACAAAATTTTTGAAAAAATAATATATGGATTTACCAAATGTGATTCTAATTTAAACGAATATACATACTTTTTATTATAATACTGATCATTAAAAATAACTACATCTTTATTCTCATCTTCATCCATAATACCATTATCTGATAAATATTTTTTTACACCAGTTACTATCTTATTTTTAGTATTTTCATTAAAATTCTTGAAACCATAAGCACCTATACTATTATCATACAAATAATGATCACCATCTAATGATAAAGTCTCTTTACAATATTTACGAAAGGTTTTTTTACTTTTTACACTTAATTTATCCCATATATCCTGTTTAATACGAACATCTTCATTTATTTTAAAAGAACAAACTGAAACTGGTTGAAATTTAGCATGTTTCTTACCATTACCTTTAATTGGATACATTTTTAAACTAATTTTTTCTCCATGTCGTAATTCTACTAGTAAAATATTAGGTATAATATTTATTTTACCAGATATTACCTTTAAATCTGAACTAGTTACAAACTTTTTATCATAATCTGAATTACTTACTTCCAATTCTACACAAATATTATCAATATCATCAATATCAATTTCTAATGGTATTAATGACAATCTATGAGATAAAATCTCATTATTAATAATTGATGTATTTGTTTTTATAATTATCTTGTCAAAAGCATTACTAATAACATCTGATAAAACTATTCTACGAAATGAATTCACTATACACGTATCCAAATTGTAAATATTCATTTTAAGTTCAATGTCATCATTAATTTCTATATTTTTAAAATGATTATTCATTATATTAAATATATAATTTGTAATTTGTAATTTGTTATTTAAATATTAAATCAATTTTTATTTAATATTTATATTTCGTTTACATTCTTATTATTTAAGTATCAGAAACATATATAGAATGTATCGTCAAAAAAATAAGAAACATTTAAGAAGAAGAAAAAAAAAACAACAAATTGCTAAAGATTTTGATTTACCTCCCCCAAATAGAAATCCAAATTTAAATACAGGAGGAGAAAATAAAAAATCCTTTCCAGTTACTACTCAAACTCAAAATATTAGAACACAACAAGCTCAATGTTACTATAGCAATCAATGTAAATATTGTAAAGAATTACTTGAAGAAATTAATCGTTTTAATATCAAAAGTGATAAAATTATATTAATTAATATAGATAAAAATAGAAAAAATTTACCACCACAAGTTCAACGTGTTCCAACAATACTTGATAGAAATGATTCTAAAATATACGTTGGAGAAGAAGCTTTTACTTTTATTACTAATATTGTTAAGGAAAGTACCGTTAATGTAATGGCTGTAAATACTGGAGTAGCGGCTAGTTTTTCAGAAACATTTGTTTCATTAGACGGAGATGGATTTAGCAATGACGCTTGCCTAGATTCAGCAAACTTTAGTAGTATTAATGATATGTCTCATATTAATATAATTAATGAAAAAAAAGAAAATAATCAATTTAATGGAAATGATTTTGCTCAAAAATTAGAAGAATTACAACAAAGCAGACAAAATGAAATTAAGCAATTTAAACATTAATTAGTTTTAATTTAAAGATTATTTAATTTATATTAGTATACGATGAGTTACGTTAAGGCATTTAATAAACAATGTTTAAATTTTTTGGGAGAAATGGCAAAAACATATCCAGAAAATAAGGAAATTTTGCCTATAAAAAACCAATATCTATTAATAACAAAAACCAATGAAAAATGGGGAATACAAAATTTTATTGAAACATGTTGGAAATTCTATCCAAATATCAAGAAAAATGATGAAAAATTTTTTATAGAATATGATTTATCTGGAACTATTTTAGATGATTTAAATTTAAAAAAAATTTGGAAACATGCTACAGATAATACAAAAAAACAGATTTGGTTATATATTAAAGTAATTTTCAAAATTGTGGAAAAATATATAGATTCCCAAAAAAAGAAAAATTCTGCGTAAGGCTTGTTCTTTTTATTTGTATAGTAAAATATATATTTTATAATGGAAGAAGGATTAAATACATTTAAGATTTGTTATTGTGATTTTATTAATCAATTAGTATTATATGATGATCAAAACAACACTATAAAAACTTATGTTGATAAAATTAATTCATCTGATAATTTAATTTCCGATATACTAAATGATATGATAGACGAATTACCAACATATATTGATAGAATTAAAGAAAATGATTGGACAGTATTTGACAAAGATTCTGAAATTAAATTTTTAAATGATATAAATATAAAAACTTTTTGGGAAAATATTGAAAAAAAAGACAAAAAACAAGTTTTCTCTCATATTGATTATTGTTTTACAATTGGTAAATTTGTAATGGGAAAAGCAACACTTAATGATATAAGAGGATTATATAGCATAAAGGAAAATTCTAAAGTAGAAGAAGTAGAAGTAGAAGAGGAAGATAATGAAAATATAGAAATTGAAGAAGCAACTATTGTTGATGAAAATGGTAATGTTATGGAAGAAGCAGAAGAAACAGAAGAAACACATGTAATTACAGAAGAGGAGCAAGAAAAAATTATGCAAGATTTAAATGGTATTACAAATGATTTAGAAGAAATTGAAAAAATGTGTAGAAATACGTTAGGTGATGAAAATTTAAATAAAATGCAACAACAAATTCAAAATATGATTGGAAATATATTTACAAATAATACTGAAAACACTGAAAACACTGAAAACA
>CETA01091936.1_pt1 | contig 15541 bp, 8 predicted proteins | sample 531251 | NCBI WGS metagenome assembly CETA01 (sample SAMEA2622362, study PRJEB7988) | marine metagenome | biome: marine biome (ENVO:00000447); feature: mesopelagic zone (ENVO:00000213); material: "saline water (ENVO:00002010), including plankton (ENVO:xxxxxxxx)" | depth 380 m
GTATTTTCATCTAAGTCAATTTCTGAATTTTCATCTAATTCTTCATCTAAGTTAATTTCTGAATTTTCAGACATGTTTATTTCATCATCAGAATTTAATATATCATCTGATTCTGATATTATTTCAGAATTAGAATCAGATTCTGATATAATATCAGAATCATTAATAATTTTTGCATCTTCTACAACTATTTCAAAAGATGATTTAGTTGGTAAATGTTTTGAAATTCGATTCATTGAATTACTTAGTTTGTTAATTTGAATTGGATTAATAATAGTTGGTATAATATCAATTTCAGTTTCAGTTTCAGTTTCAGTTTCAATTTCTTTTAACATAGTTGTGTTAGGTGTCTTTTTTTTTTCTTTAACTAAATTATGAATCACATTTTTATTTTTTGAAAATGTTTGCGATTGTCTTTTTAACATTGCTATTTCTTGTTTTGCTTTATACATTTCATTAGCTATAATTTCAATTCTATCCATCATTTTATTATATTCTCTATAAGCGAAATACAATGCTATTCCAATAGTAATAATTGTTATTCCATTACGAATTAAAGGATTTTTTAATAAATTTGCTAACATGTTTATTATATAAAATATTATGGAAATTATAACATTATTCTAAACGATATAATATATAGCTATAATAATGTTAATTTTCTAAAAAAATAAATCTAATTATAATATATTCTTAAAGATGTCAAATGTATTAAATCAAATCGCCTCAAAAGGATGGGATTGGTGGAATAATGATGAAAATTCATTTCTTAAAAATGTTGGAGATCAAAAATTATTAAAAATTGGTAATAAATTATCTACAATATTTGCTGAAAAAAATTGTGATAAATTTTCAATAAGTATTCCTAATATTGTGGTTGTTGGTTCTCAATCCTCAGGTAAATCAAGTTTATTAAATTCATTAATAGGATATGATATTTTACCAACAGGTAGTAATATGGTTACACGAACACCATTAATGTTACAATTAAATTATAGTGAAATATATTCAAAAGCTGAATTTGGAACTTATATCAATGGTAAATGGGTTTCAAGTCGGACATACGATCTTGATAATAATAGAATTAATAGGGAACAACAATTACAATTACATAAAGATATAGGAGAAATTACAGATGAATTAGCCGGTAAACAAAAAGGTATATCTTATACACCGATACATTTAAGGATATTTTCCCCAAATGTATCTGATTTATGTTTGGTTGATTTGCCTGGTATAACTATGATAGGATTATCAGATAAAGGGCAAACAAAAGAAATGCCTTCTGAAATAAGAGATTTGATTAGTAATTATATTAAAGATCCAAAATCTATAATATTAGTTGTTATGCAAGCTCGTCCTGATTTGGAAGCAGATATGGGATTAGAATTAGTTAAAGCATATGATTTATGTGGTAAGAGAACTTGTGGTATTTTAACAAAGGTTGATTTAATGAATAATGATACAGACGTATCAAGATATTTAAAAGGAGACATTTCATCAGAATTAAAATTAAATTATGGATATTATGCTATAAGAAATAGAAATAGTACAGAAACAAAAACAATGACCCCAATTCAAGGTTTAATTGTTGAAGAGGAATTTTTCTCAAAGCATAAAATTTATAAAAATATTAATGAAAAGGAGAAGTTAGGTGTAAAAAATTTAGGAATATCTTTAAGTCATATATTATCGGATCATATAAAAAAAAATATTCCAGAAATTATGGATGAAATAAATAAGAAAAAACATGAAGTAGATAAAGAATTGTTTAAATTAGGTTCTGAAATTCCATCGGATATAAAAGGGAAAATTACATTAACTAGTAATATAATTTCAAATTTTTGTATGTGCTTTAATAAAGCTTTAGAAGAAAAATGTGGTTTAAACTATGGTTTAAAAATTAAAGATAGATTTCAATTATTTAGAAAAGAAGTATGTAATGATATTACTAAAAATTATACAAATGAACAATTACAAAATTTAGTAAAAGGATGTAGTGGAAATCATATGGATTTTAGTCTATTTTCAATAGATATATTGGAAAAAGGGATTAATCAATATAAACCAATACAATTACTTCGTTCCCCTTGTTTTAAATTAATTTCAGATATTTCCTTTCTATTGATTGAATTATGTAGAAAAATTTTAGAAGATAAACAATTTAGCCGTTTTCCAAAATTTGCTAAAGTTTTAGAAAATAAAATTGAAAATATGGTGAATAAACAACAAGAAATTTTAAAAGGAAATGTCTTAAATTTAATTAATATTGAAGAAAATTATATCTGGACTGAAAATAAACTCTTTTTAGATAATTTAAAAAAAATGTTTAAAGAATGTAAAAACCAAACAGATATTAATATTATTAAAAGTTTGCTGAATCAATATTTTAATACTGTAAAATACACATTTTGTGATCAAATTCCCAAAATGTCTATGTTTTATTTAGTTTCTAATATTGAATGTCAAATATATAAAGATCTTTTTGAAATTACTGCTAAAGATGAAAATTATATCGCTAATATCCTTGAAGAACCAGGAACTATTGGTCAACAAAGAAAAAAATTAGATAAGTTTAAAAATAAATTAATTCAAGCAAAAAAATTATTAAATAATAATTAAATTACTTAATGTTCAGGATTAAATGGTCTTCGTGGTTCATCACCTCGGGGACCACGGAAGTTATCACCTCGTGATTCTCGAAAATCACCTCGTGGTCCTCGGAAATTATCTCGTGGTCCTCTAAAGCCTCCTCGTCCGCGACCTCGTCCGCCTCCTTGTCTAAAATGACGAGGTCTTTCTTCTCGATGTCCTTGACCATCTTCTCGTCCTCCATTATATTCATTTCTACGCTCTCTATTAAGAGCTCTTTGGTCAGAAAGTAAAGGACCTCCATTAACACCAGTCACATTAACTGCTAGTAGTTTATCCTCTTTATTTGAATCTGCTAAGTCAAAACTAACATATTCTCCTTGAGTAAGAGTCTTGAAACTATCTTCTACTTGAGAACGAATAGAAGAAAAGTGGACAAAGACATCTAAATCAACACCATTCTCGTCTTTATAAGTTAAGAATCCATAGCCGCGAGTGTTATTAAACCATTTAACACGACCAGTATGTGCTTGTGGTACGCTTTGTTCAGTAGATTGTTGTTCAGTAGATTGTTGTTCAGTAGATTGTTGTTCAACTGATTGTTGTTCAGTAGATTGTTCAGTAGATTGTTCAGTTTGAGACATTATTGTTTGATTTGTTATTAATTATTATATGTTTTAATTTCTTAATTTAAAATAACTCAAATTCAATTTTATTTTTCATTTAATTCAATGTAGATGTATATAAATGTTATTAATGATTTAATTCGGTATTAAATATAATTCTTATAATAATAATCATAATAATAATTATTATAAGAATGTGCGGAATTTGTGCCCTCATTTCAAAAAGTGAACATATTTCATTTGAAATATACGATTGTTTAGTTGCATTACAACATCGTGGTCAAGATGCAGCTGGTATAGCAATATGTGATAGTAAAGTTTATAATATGCGTAAAGGAAATGGATTAGTTAGAGATATTTTTAATAATACAAATCTTATAAATTTATCCGGATTTATGGGTATAGGACATACTAGATATCCAACTGCTGGAGGAGCATCACCTAAAGAAGCTCAACCACTTTATGTTCCAAATCCATATGGACTATTACTAGCACATAACGGTACACTTGTTAATGCGGAAGAACTAAAAGAAAAATTAAGTAAAAAACATAAAATTCATATTAACAGTTGTTCTGATTCTGAAATATTATTAAATATTCTTTCCATAGAATTACAAAAAGAAGATTCTTTAACACATGAAAATATCTATAACGCAATTGGTCGTTTATATAAACAATGTATAGGGGGGTATGCCGTTGTATGTATGATAATTGGATTTGGAATTGTCGCATTTAGAGATCCAAATGGAATCAGACCAATAGTTTACGGAAAAAGAAAATATAATGACAAATTAAATGAATATTTATTCGCATCTGAGAGTGTAGCTCTTGATGTACTTGATTTTGAATTAGTTTCCGATATACAACCAGGTGAAGTAATTATTGTTGGCAAATCTTTTAATCTTTTTAAAAAAATATGTTACGAACAACCTAAATTAATACCTTGTATTTTTGAATATGTTTATTTAGCAAGACCAGATTCAATCATTAATAAAGTTTCTGTATATCAAGCTAGATTAAATATGGGTAAATATCTAGCTAATACGATATTAGAATCAAATATTAAAGATGAAATTGATGTTATTATCCCAGTACCAGATACTAGTAGAAATTTTGCTATTGAAATATCTAGAATTTTAAAAATACCATATCGCGAAGCATTTATAAAAAATAGATATATTAATAGAACTTTTATTATGCCCACACAAGAATTAAGACAAAAATCAATTAAAAGAAAATTAAATATTATTAAATCCACAATTCTTAATAAAAATGTTTTAGTAGTTGATGATTCAATTGTGCGTGGAAATACATCACAATATATAGTCAAATTATTAAGAAATGCTGGTGCAAATAAAGTATTTATGACATCTGGAGCACCAGAAATTAAATATCCAAATGTATATGGTATCGATATCCCAAGTCAAAAAGAACTTATTGCATTTAATAGAACATTACAAGAAATCGAACAAAACATTGGATGTGATAAATTAATATATCAAAAATTAGAAGATTTAAAATTATCAATATTAGAAGAAAATCCAGAAATTCCAGATTTTGAATGTAGTATTTTTAATAAAAAATATTTAACTCATCATATTGATGATGAGTTTTTAAATAATTTAGAAGAAACACGAAATAATAAAAAAATATCAAAACATAATATTAACGATATGATAGTTATATAAAATGTGTTCATTTACTAAATTTTTTAAAATTGATTATTAATATTCTTAAATATATAATAGTTAAAAATGTCTTCAAATTCCGATAAAAAATCTGTATATGATGATATTCATCATATATTACTTCGCGAATATGACGAAGAGATTAGTAATAAAGTAATGAAAAAATTACAAAAAAATTTGAAAAAATTAACACAACAAAATTCCAATATTCATAATGATAACAAAAAACAAAAGATTGAAAAAATTACAAAAAGAAAATTTACAAAACAAGAAAGAGAAAAATTAAGAAATGATGTTATTCATGATATATGTAGTGAATTTGAAGGATTAAAGATAAAATTATTTAGTCACCAAAAAAATTCAATAATCGATATGATAAAACGCGAAGTTTATCCTAAATTATTAATTGATATTGAAGGAGATATACAAGGAGATTATTACTATAGAAGTTTATCTCTTTATACTCCAGGAAAATATAAAATTGAAACAAATATAAGTATTCTTGGAAATGAACCAGGTAGTGGAAAAACATTGACTATTCTTGGTCTAATATCTCAAGATTATTATATTAAAAAATGTTTCCCAAAACTTGATAAATTTCAAGAAGAAAAAGAAATAGATAGATTACAATGGAAATATATAACCAGAAATGTACATCATGACGAAAGTACTAGTGTTACTATTGAATCTAAGTATAAATATATTTATTCAAACTTAATTATTGTCCCACACGGTGGTGTTTTCCGACAATGGAAAAAGGCAATACAAGAACAAACACATCTTAATGCACAATTTATAGAAAAAAACAATGACTTTCAAAATTTTGTTGATATTAATGATTGTAATGATATAGAAATTATAAAACGATTTTGTAATATTTTAAAAAAAAATAAGACTGAAATTGTATTAGTTTCTTCTACTTTTTTTTGTAAATTTATGGATAGATATAAAATTGTATCGGAAATGTTATATTGGCATCGCGTTATTATAGATGAAGGAGATAGTATCCGTTGTCCCGATATGCGTCAAATAAGATATCGCTTTGCTTGGTTTGTTACAGCAACCTGGGAATCACTTAAACAACCCAGATGTAATGGATTAATTAAAAATATTTTTAAAAATTATCCAATCAATTTTACGAAAAGATTAGTTATTGAAAGAAATGAAGAATTTTACAAAGAATTATTCTCAAATGTTAATATTCAAAATATAGATTATAGATGTTTAGCACCAATAGCATATATATCCCAAATTTCACATATTATTTCGCCAAATGTATTAGAAATGATTAATGCTAATAATTTAAATGGTGCTATTAGAGAATTAGGTGGTAGAGTTGGTTCAGGTCAAGAAATATCCGAGGTTTTAACAGCAAATATTCGTAGGCGTCTTGAAAGACTAAATTATGATAGAACTTATGTATCAGAATCACCATATATTACCGATAATGATAAAGTTAGACGATTAACTAGAATAGATACAGAGATAAATAGCTTACAATCACAATTAGATAGTATAACAAATAGAATTAATAATTTAAATAATGAAGAATGTGTTATTTGTTGTTGTTCTTATACAGAACCAGTTTGTTTAGATTGTACCCATATTTTTTGTAGTCAATGTATTTTAAAATGGATTGAAGTTAGAACACGCGTTCATCAAAGGGCACAATGTCCGTATTGTAAAAGAATTATTAATGTGGCTAATATGCATAAAATTGATATGAATGCTAAAAATAAAGAGAAAAAAAAAGAAGAAAATTCTGAAGAAAAAAATAAAGAAATATTTGGTAAAGATGAAACAATAATTAAAATTATTGAAAATAATCCAGATGGTAAATTTATAATTTTTTCTAATCATTACGAATCATTTGATTCCTTTGAAAATTTATTAACACGAAATCGAAATATTCAGAAAAAATGTAAAAGATTAGTTGGAAATACAAATACTATTGCTAAAACTTTGAGAAATTTTGAAAATGGTCGTCTTGATATTATTTTACTAAATTCGCAATATAATGGAGCAGGAATTGATTTACCTACTGCTACACACGTTATTTTATATCATAAAATGAGAAAGGATTTGGAAAAACAAGTAATTGGAAGAGCTTTAAGAATTGGTCGTCCAAAATCTTTACCATTATTTATTCATAGGCTTAAATATGATAATGAGTATAATAATAATTAATTTATTATTTAGTCCCAAAAATATTATTTTCTAAATATACTTTATAAAATATGTTATCTTTCCAATCTGTAAAAAAATTTGTATTAAAATATAAACTAATTATATTAGCAATTATAATTTCTATCGCAATCGCAATTTATTTAAAACGTGAAGTTCTTGAAAGTTTTTTTAAAAATATTACTGAAATGTTTGAAAATGAAGAAGAAGAAGAAGAAGAAGAAGAAGAAGAAGAAGAAGAAGAATCGGTTTGTAAAGTAACTTCTTGTAGAGTAATAAATGACGAGAAAATAAAAAATTGGTGTTATGATGGATGTACTAATTCATCTCAATTTAAAAAAGCTAATGAACAATGCTTACAAGCTAAATGTAAAGATGAAACCGGATATAAAAGAGTCGAATGTCTTAAAAATGATCAAATAATTGAAACATGCATAGCAGAAGTTGCTACTGCTTTTTGTTAAATTTAATAAAAAACGATTAATATTTTAATAAAATAAAAAATTTATATATTTAAATATTAATACATAATAATTAATATAGTATGTTCAATGGGAATTATATATTCATTATTTATTGATGCTAAATTAAAAAATGATTTATCATTAGAAATTCACAAATCATTCAGAAATAAAAAAAAAAAAAATATTCATCTAATTTTAGATATTGATTGTACACTGTTATATGCTTCTAATATTAAAGATGATCGGTTTAATTATATACCGATTTATTTAAATAAAAATTCTTTACGGAAAAAAAAACAAACATTTTATGTTTACTTAAGACCAAATTTACAATATTTTTTAGAATACTGTTTTGATAATTTCAAATCAGTATCATTGTGGTCTCTTGGACATAAATCATATGTTAATAGAATTAATAATTTATTACAAAGTATTTATAATATTCCAAAATTTGAAAAAGTATTATCTCGGTCAGATTATACATTCGATAATACTTTTTCAGATTTTGAAATATTTCAACCAAGAATGAATATATTGTCTAAAAATTTACAACGTTTATTTAATGATAAAAATGATTTTAATCAAAACAATACACTGTTTGTAGATGATACAATTAATGTACACGAAAATAATTTCAAAAATCTAATACAAATAAGACGATTTGGGTCAATTTCGCATATCTTATATGATACCGAATTATCAGATTTAATTAATAAATTTTATGAAATGTGTTAAATAAAATTGATTATATTAGGATAGAAATTTAAAAAATATAGTATTGTTATATATGTCTACTTTTAACAAATTAAATTTAGAAAAATATCCAGAAAAAATACCTAGTAATGAGGATAAATTCGTCGAGAAAATAAATTCTCTTGAACTATTTATTTATAATAAAATTTTGTATACATATAAAAATACTTGTAGTATTACTGATAATAACGAAATCGACGTTAGGTGGATTTGTAATAAAAATGGAGAAAGAATAATAAAATTTCCATGTAACAAGAAAGGATATACAAACGATTTTGTTTCTTGTAAAGATGAAAATGATAAAAACGGATTTGAAAAATTTAGGGGAAACATACGAAAATGTACTAAAAATAAAAATTTTGTAATAATTCCAGTTGGTTTTAAGAATCAATTTCAAGAATGTGGGGGGGAGTTGTGGAAATTATACCACAAAGTAAATGACTTATTAAAAGAAGATAAAAAAAATTTAAGTAAAAAATATACCGATAGTATTTTAAAACAAAATAAAACAGACGAACAGAAATTGGAAAAGATAAGTCTTAAAAAGATGTATGATAAAATTGTTCGTAAAAAAGAAGAAATAGAGAAAAAGATAAATAAAATGAATGCTGATCATAGAAATATAGTGGTTTATAATGTTAAACAAAATGAATATTTTAGAATAGAACCTAATGGAGCACATGTAGTTGATGTAAAACTATGGTATGAGATTGAAAAGTTTGATGAAGAATTTAAAAAAAAAATGAAAAAGATTAATGAAGATATTAATGCTGTTAAATTAATAGATAGTTGTCCCAATTTTGGTCCACAATCTAAGGGAGGTCAAAGTACTTGTATATTATGGTCATTTTTTATTTTAGAACATATTTTGTTAAATCCTAAAATGAATGTTAAAACAATACAAGAACAAATAATGAAAGAATATGATGATCAAAATAAATTAAGGTGTATCATATCAAAATATTTATCATATATTAAAGAAGAATATAAAGAAAAACAAGAACAAAAACAAGAACAAAGAGAAAAGGAATGGGCAGATTACCTGGCAAAAAAAAAAGCCGAACGAGCTAAAAGAATGCGAATGAAAGAACAAAAGCGACATAGAAAATATCAACAGGCAATGAAAAAAAAAAAAGATGCTACTGAAAAGGCATTCCAAGCAAAAAATAAAGTAAGAAAACATCAAGGTATTATCCAAACAGGTGGAAACACAGGTAGATTAAGAAAAGGATATAGATATTCTGGCAAAAAGTTAAAATCTGGATTACCACAAATTATTAAAATAAAAAAGAAAAAAATTAAAAGATAGTGATCAAAATTCACCAAAAGCAGTCGCTTCCATTACCTGATATACATTTTGACATTAATAAGTCTTTATAAAATTTATTTAATAAATTTAATGAAATGTGTTAAATAAAATTGAAAATATTATACTATATTAAATAAATAGTTTGAAATGGAAAGCAAAAATAATATTGATAACAATATGATATCAAAAATATCTAAAAATCCATATTCTTATGCTAAAGAGTTATCTAATGAACAATTAGAAGAAATCATAGAATATGCTAATGATAGTTATTATAATTCACAAGAAGTTATGACAGATGAAGTATATGATATTTTAAGAGATATCTTATTTCAAAGAAATCCTAAAAGTAAAACATTGAAAAAAGTAGGAGCACCAATCGTTGCTAATAAAATAAAATTACCCTTTTGGATGGGAAGTATGGATAAAATTAAACCTGATACAAATGCTCTAGAAAGATGGATTAAAAAATATGATGGACCTTATAATGTAAGTGATAAACTTGATGGAACATCCGGGATGTTTCATTATTTTAAATCAGATAAATCATGGAAAACACGATTTTATACACGAGGTAATGGAACGTATGGTAAAGATATATCACATTTAATACCATATTTATTTCCAAATATTAAAGAAAAATTACCCGAAGAAGAAATATGTTTACGAGGTGAAATTATTATGTCAAAACAAAAATTTAAAAAATTTGATATGAAAAATTCTAGATCGTTAACAAATGGAGTTGTTAATTCCAAAAAAAGTATGAAACCTGATATATTAAATAATATAGATTTTGTTGTTTTTGATGTTTTAGAACCACAATGTAGGAAAAGAAAAGGATTAAAATATGCTAAGTCTTTAGGATTTAAAACCGTTTTTAATAAAAATGTTAAATCATTGACAAATGAATTTTTAAGTGCCGAACTAATGAAACGAAGAGAAGAATCAGAATATGAAATTGATGGAATTATCATTGAACAAGATAAAAAACATAAAAGAAATACATCCGGAAATCCTAAATATGGATTTGCATTTAAAATGGTTTTGTCAGATCAAATTCTTGAATCTAAAATATTAGATGTTTTATGGCAACCATCTAAACATGGTCTTTTAAAACCCAGAATATTAATTGAATCTGTTATTATAGGTGGTATCACTATCAATTACGTAACAGGACACAATGCTAAGTTTATTAATGATAATAAATTAGGACCAGGAGCAATAGTTCAAATTACTCTTGGTGGTGGAATTATACCAAATATACTCCAAACAATCAAACAAGCTGAACCAAGTTTTCCAGATATACCTTTTCATTGGAATAAAAATAAAGTAGATATTGTTCTTGATAATATTGATGACAATATTCAAGTAACTATACGACAAATTATTAATTTTTTTAGCAAAATAGAAACAAAATTTTTGAGCAAAGGATTGATTACAAGAATGGTTGAAAATGGTTTTAATAATATTAATGATTTTATTAATGCTTCTCAAGAAGATTTACTGAAATTTGATGGAATTAAAGAAAAACTTGCTTCAAAATTATATACAAATATTCAATTATCTATTAAAAATGTTCCATTACATAATTTAATGGATGCTAGTAATTTATTCGGAATTGGATTCGGTAGAAAAAAATTTAAACTAATTATAGATAATATTCCAAATATTCTTGAACTAGATATTTCAGAAGATGAACTTACTGAACAAATTGAAAATATACCAGGATTTAAAACAACCGCTTCTAAATTTTCAAAACATTTACCAATGTTTAAACATTTTTTGAATGAACATCCTAAAATTACAATTCAAATTAAACCAAATAATAAAAGAAAAAGAAGTAATAGTTTAAATCATATTAATGTATTATTTACAGGAGTGCGAGATAAATCACTTTCAAATCATATTATAGAACATGGAGGAATTCTTTCTGAAACATTTAATAAAAGTGTTAATGTAATTATTGCCGGAGATGTTAATTCAAATAGTAATAAAATTAAAAAAGCGAAAAAAAATAATATACCAATTATGTCACTTGATGATTTTAAACAAAATTACATTAAATAATTTAACATAATTTATAAGTCCCGATTTTAATTATTAAAATATTACATTTTAAAAATTTAATATCTTGATAATGTATATTTAGAATATGTCACAGATAGATAAATGTATTATTTATTGCGAACCTCCACCAATGATGGGAGGTGGCCCAACTTCTGGAAGTAAAGGTTCATCAGGTTCTGGGGGAGATAGCACTACAGTATCAGCTGGTAAATTTAAGAATATCGAAGTTTCAGATACAGGAACAATAAAAAAAATTAAAAACAAATTATTTCTCGGTAATCAAGTTGACACATATCTCTTAAATGTTACCAAGATGTCCGGATTTACATTGGATATCGGAAACAATGTATTATGGTATGGAATTACTACTAAAGATTATATCAAATGGAAGGCAACCGATAATTTATGGACTACCCAAGGAGTTAATCATTTATTATCATTACGACCTGAATCGACATCTAATGCAGCAGATGCAATTGGAGCAAGAACTTTTACATCTGAAGGTTTAACATGGACATGGCAAGGAACTGATAGCGATCATACAATCGTATTTGATGCCGCCAATAATCGCTGGACATTTAGTAATATAGATCTACAATTACATCATACCACTACAAAAATATTTAATACCGATACTTTTGCTGTATCAGATCCAATATTCCAAATCGGTGGAGTTACTGGAGTCGAAAATGATGGGATGGATAGAGGAATTAATTTCTTTCATTATGAAGATACTGTAGAGAAAACAGGATTTATAGGATATAGAGAATCCGATAATAGATTAATTTATGTTCCAGAAGTTAGTAATATTGCTGGACATATAGTATCTACACAAATCGATTTAGATGGAAATGCAATTTATGGAGATATGGAATTAAATGATATTTATTGCTTTTCCATCAAACAAGAAAAAAATAATAGAAATCTTTTACTCGAAGGAGCCCGAGGTATTGAAATCGTATCATTAGGAGTTTCCCAAGGTGATGATATTACCCTTACAGCAGAAACATCCATAAATATTATTGCTAATGAAGATGTATCAAATGCCATATATATTAATGCCGCTAATGGTGGTATTGATATTACCTCATCAGGATCAACAGCTGGTGATGATATTGATATTACTTCAACCGCATCTATTAATATTAAATCTAATGAAAATGTAGCCGATGCTATAGTTATTTCTGCTAATTATGGAGGTATTGATATACAATCGCATGGAACAACTCCCGATGATAATATTGATATACACTCTTATACATCTATTAATCTACAAGCAGATGAAGATATAAGTAATGCAATATCTATCTATACTCTCATGGGAGGAATAGATATTGTAGCTAACGCTCTTTCTGGTGGACAAGATATTGATATTCAAGCATTAGGTTCGTCTCTTAATCTAAAAGCAACTGAAAATATTGGTGATGCTATAACAATTGATGCTACACTTGGTGGTATTGATATTACTTCAACTGGAACTACTCCCGGTTATGATATAGATGTTACATCATCAACATCTATTAATTTACTCGCTAATGAAGCTATTGCTGATGCAATCACTATTACAGCATCCGCTGGCGGTATTGATATTGGTTGTTCTGGAACTGCCGGAAGCGATATCGATATTAGAGCTGATAGCTCATCTATTAATTTAATATCAACTGAAGCCGTAGATGATGCATTAACTCTTACTACAACTAATGGTGGATTTGATTTATCTTCGTATGGAAATATTGATATTGAATCCACAAATGGAATCATCAATATTGGATCACAAGAATATGATGTTGATATAAACATAGGAACTACAGGAGCAAGATCTATTACAGTCGGAGGTGATACATCCTTTGTTACATGGTTTTCCGAAACTCTTAATTTTGAAACTCAAGTAATTAAATTAACAGCAACACAATTTAATGCTAGTTCTATTACATTTGAAGCAGAACATGGTGGAGTTGATATAATCTCGGCAGGAATTGTTCCCGATGATGATATTGATATTACTTCAGCAACAGCAATTAATCTATTATCTACTGAAAATGTTCCTGATGCTATTACTATAAAAACAACTCAAGGAGGTATTGATATTGGGTGTACAGGATATGCTGGAGCAGATATCGATATTCGTGCTGATAGTTCTTCTATTAATCTAATATCTACTGAAGATGTTCCTGATGCAATTACCATAATAGCAACAAATGGCGGAATTGATATTACAAGTTCTGGAACTACTGCCGGAGATGATATTGATATTACTGCGACAACTTCAATAAATTTATTATCCAATGAAAATGTTCCTGACGCAATCACTATTAAAACTTCCGCCGGAGGTATTGATATTGACGCGATTGGAACTGCTGGAGAAGATATTGATATTACAGCAACTGGTTCTTCCATTAATTTAATATCTACCGAAGACATCCAAGATGCCATTACTATTAATGCTACTAATGGTGGTATTGATATTACTTCTTCTGGAACAGATACAACTGATAATATTGACATTGAAGCAACCATGTCTATTAATTTAACGTCTAACGAAGCAGTTGATGATTCAATTGTATTAAATGCCATTAATGGTGGATTAGATATTCAAACAGTTAAAACAATTGATATTAATGCAAACACTGGACCAATTAATATTGGTACAGATAATTCTAATTCAGATATTAATATTGGAGTTTCTGGTGTAAGAACTCTCACACTTGGAAGTAATGCTTCCACTATCGCATTACTTTCATCGTCTATGGATTTAATTGTTGATTCAAATATTACAATCGGATCTATAGGAGGTCTTTCTAAATTCAGTTCTAATAAAGATGATCCCAATGCTGTACTCATAAGTGCTCCATATGGTGGAATTGATATAATTACTGGAACAATTGATGGAGATCCATCTGAAGATATTGATATTATTGCTAATAATTCTTCTATTAATCTATCCGCAACTGAAAATACTACTGACGCTATTACAATTACAGCAACAAATGGTGGTATTGATATTGGATGTACTGGAACATCTGGAGAAGATATTGACATCCGAGCTGATGGTTCTTCTATTAACTTGACAGCAACTGAAGATATTACAGATGCCATCACTATTAGTGCTACAAATGGTGGTATTGATATTACAAGTTCCGGTAATACTGCTGGAGATGATATCGATATTACTTCTACTACTTCTATCAATTTACAAGCAAATGAAAATGTTGCTGATGCGATTACTATTAAAACTACAGCAGGAGGTATTGATATTGATGCTATTGGAACCGCAGGTGAAGATATTGATATTACCGCAACTGGCTCTTCTATTAATTTAATATCCACTGAAGATACTTCTGATGCTATTACTATAAACGCATCTGTTGGTGGTATTGATATTATTTCATCTGGTGATACAGCTGGAGATGACATTGATATTATTGCTACTACATCTATTAATTTACGAGCAGATGAAAATATTCCCGATGCTATCACAATTGTAGCTACTGGTGGTGGTATTGATATTGGATGTACTGGGTCTGCCGGTGAAGATATTGATATCCGAGCTGATGGCTCTTCTATTAATTTAATCGCGACAGAAGATATTACTGATGCTATTACTATCAGTGCTACAAATGGTGGTATTGATATCACTTCTTTGGGAAATACAGCAGGTGATGATATTGATATTACAGCAACAACTTCTATTAATTTAACAGCAAATGAAGATATTCCTGACGCAATTACTATTAATGCTACCATTGGGGGAATTGACATTACATCTTCCGGAAATACCGCAGGAGATGATATTGACATTACTTCTACTACCTCTATTAATTTATTATCCAATGAAAATGTTGCTGATGCTATTACTAT
>CETA01014486.1_pt1 | contig 15506 bp, 10 predicted proteins | sample 531251 | NCBI WGS metagenome assembly CETA01 (sample SAMEA2622362, study PRJEB7988) | marine metagenome | biome: marine biome (ENVO:00000447); feature: mesopelagic zone (ENVO:00000213); material: "saline water (ENVO:00002010), including plankton (ENVO:xxxxxxxx)" | depth 380 m
CCGACGAGTTGCCCTCCACCAAGCTGGCCACCACTGGCTTGTAAGCCACTGGTCGCTCCAGGTGTGAGTGTGAACGAACCGCCGCCCCCAGTCAGTGAAATCTCTTGCACCGCCTCGAAGTCAACAAAAGCCTGGTTGTAATCGAGCACAGCACCTAATTCGCTGTTACGTGCATCAGCGAGGTCTCGCTGAGCTTGGAACACGAGAAAGCTTGTTGACATACCAACATTGAATTTTTTCTGTTCCGCCTCCAGACGATCTTCGGCCAATTGACGGGCCACCCTGGTCGCATCGACTCGCTTAATGTTGGTGTTGACGTTCCGGCCCGCTCGTCGAACTTCCTGGGCCGCGCGAAGTTCCGCGGTTCGTATTCGAACCTCGGTCTGCGTCCGCTCGAGACGGGACCGTGCTAGGTTGGCATCAGCAGTGCTTGTGCCCAGCGGATAGGACAGTGTCATAGCGAATGTCCAGGTCGGAAAGTCGCTGACCAGAGCACTACGCATTACTGAACCAAAACTGGACTCAGTTCGGCCGATTACGTCTCCGCCAAACATTCCTTCCCGCGTCAACTTTGTCCCACCTGCGGCTGTAGCTGAATAATTCATCTGGAAGTTGAGGTCTGGCAGCCGTTGATTCTCATAATAGCGAATGTTCGTATCGGCATTATCTAGGTTGCGTCTGATCTGCGTGATGTCAGTTCGTTGACTAAGAGCATTGGCGACTGCGGCGTCAATATCAATTTCGCCAGCATGTAAACGCGCGGTGTCGCTTGGCTCCAATCGCACGGACCAGAAATTCGGAGCGGAGGGTTCCATAATCAGGGTCCGCAGCACGTCTTCGTTCTCCTCAATGAGGGCCTCAGCGACGATGACAGCCTCTTCATTCCTCGCGACTTCAGCCTCAGCTTCAACAATGTCAATCGGGGCCATCGTGCCCACTTCAACCCGAGTCCGATTGTTTCGTAGTGACTCCTCAGCGAGTTCGAGGGATTGCTGCTGCACAGCGAACGTCGCAATAGCAGCCGATAGCTCCCAATAGGCGTTCTTGACCTGACGAATGGTCGATGTGATCGTGTCTCTTAACTGGATGTCAGAGATATCACGGTTGGTCCTGCTGATTTGTAGCCTCTGTCTCACGTTGTCAATCTTGAGATTCCTGAGTAGCGGCTGGACATATTGCACTGACACCGTTGATCGCAGTGCTGGATTGAAGCTGGTGAAGAAGCTTGAGGTCGACTGGCGATTGCCGTCCCAGTTAACGCTGTAGTTTCCGCCCCATGGCGTGAGTTGAGTGATGCCGACAGCATTCTGAAGCGTGTCGGTATTGATCTGTTTCAGACCGCCTGACAGTTGGCTCGTGGACGGGCTGACCTGAGAGTTATTTTGGAGGGTTGTGCTAAAAGTCGGTGCCCAAGCTGACCGCGCGTCTAAAATGGATATGTCCTGAATTAAAGGACTTAATCGCTGCACTCGAATGTCGAGATTTTGTTCCAAGGCCATTTCAACGGCTTCATCCAGGGAGAGTCTCAAAACCGCCTGGTTTCCCATCTGTTCGTCTTCGACCTGCTGTAGAACTAAGCCTTCACTAAGTCGAATTCCTTCGAGCACGGAAGACCGTTCGTATCTGGCCAGCGTCTGACCTGACGCGGACATGACACACAACAAAGAAATCGCCACAACTCCCAGGGCGAACAATCGTCGAAAAAAATCCCCAATCATGACTATCACTCTCCTCTGTGGGCGAATCACTCAGCGGGTAAATAAACCTGGATACCAACAAGAGCTGCGCCGGGCACGTTTCAAGCGTTCCAGCGAGTTGCCTCAGCCTTGTGCCTGTATAGACGTCCAAGACCGAAAGTAAGTTTGAGTCAATTGTATACTAGGGCGACGGTAACGTTTTGAAGGTCAGGGATGGGGCCCTTAGACGGTTCCGAAGTGACCGTATCGTGGCGGTACAGTTTCGTCCTTTAGGTGCTATCTAGACGATATTCCCTTCATTATGAATTCAGACCAAATCCTTGAATTGTTTAGAGACGCTGGAGCCCTCTCGCTTGGTCACTTCCGGCTTTCGTCAGGTTTACACAGTCAAGGATACCTCCAATGTGCGCAGGTGCTTCAGCATCCTTCGCATGCCCGCACCCTTGGCGAAGCCATTGCGGTGCGTGCAGGAGTGTGGGACCCAGTAACGGTGCTTTCCCCTGCAATGGGCGGCGTTGTCATCGGCCATGAGGTTGCACACGGGCTCAACGTTCGGGGTATTTTCGCTGAGAGGACAGCAGGCGACTTGAGCCTGCGAAGGGGATTTGTTCTTGTGCCGGGTGAGCGTGTTCTTGTGGTTGAGGATGTCATCACTACAGGTAAATCAACGCGTGAAACGATCGAACTTGCGCGGCAAGCGGGTGCTGAAGTTGTTGGTGCAGCAGCAATCATCGACCGGGGTTTCGGCACAGAATTGGATGTGCCATGGTTCGCCTTGGCCAGGGTAGAACTTCCTACCTACGACCCGGGTCGCTGCCCGCTTTGCCAGTCTAAGACTCCAATTGTCAAGCCAGGCTCACGGCCGGATTCAAACCCTCGGTAATCCCTTCACTTGACTGAGTTGGCGCCATATTACTTTCTGTGATGCACAGAACCATCAAGCTTACGATCGCTTACGAAGGTTCTGGGTATGTTGGTTGGCAACGGCAACCGAACGGACGGTCGATACAAGGCCTAATCGAGGACTCGTTTAGGCGCATCGAGGGTGCGCCGGTCACAATTATTGGCGCAGGGCGGACTGATGCGGGCGTACACGCGCTTGGGCAAGTAGCGAGTGCACGAATCACTCACGCCATTGGAGTGGCTGACTTAGGCCGCGCGCTCAATGCCATGCTGCCTCCTGACATCAGAGTCCTTGAGGCGATTGAGATGCCTAAGAGCTTTGATGCTAGGAAGAGTTCTGTGGGCAAGGTGTATCGGTATAGGGTTGTTACCGGTCCCTTTGTGAGTCCGTTTGAGCGTCGTTACGCTTGGCATATCGAGAAACCATTGGATTGCAGGGCTATGCAGGACGGAGGCAAGGCATTTCTTGGCGAGCACGACTTTGCCGGGTTTCAGACAACCGGAAGCGACGTAATAACTTCCGTTCGCCGGATTAGTCGTCTCGATGTTAATGAGGGCGATCTGGATCGTACTGCTGGAGGTGGCCGGCTCATGACGATCGAAGTGGAGGGAAACGGTTTTCTCCGTCACATGGTTCGAACAATCGTTGGAACTCTCGTTGAGGTTGGTACGCAGCAGCGAGTGCCAGCTGATATTGCTCGGGTGCTAGAGTCGCGAAACCGTGCTAAAGCAGGACCGACGGCCCCTGCCGAAGGCCTATTTCTTGTGCGGGTCAACTACTAAGGCCTGTCGTCACTCGGCGTTTCCTTGAACCGTATCTGGTCAGCCTGTATCATCGTCATTCTAAGGGGTTTCGGTCGGTCCTTCACGCTCACTTTTCCTCGAGCACCGGCCGGCTGGCAGACGCATGGGCCTGGACGATGTCCTAAGTTGGGTTGAACAAGATTCGGCGGAAGCCGAACTGGCTAGCCAAATCGACTTTGAACGTCTCCCCACCCACGTGGCCATCATAATGGATGGGAATGGACGGTGGGCGGCACAGAGAGGTTTGCCACGTGTCCATGGTCACCGAGCCGGCATCGACTCGGTACGTGATGTGGTCGAGGCATCTGCGCGACTCGGTGTGCAGGTGCTGACGCTTTACGCGTTCTCAGTTGAGAATTGGAAGCGTCCGCCTGGCGAGGTTGCTACGCTGATGACGCTGCTCAAGCGTTACCTGCGTCAGGAATTGAGAACACTCCTAGATAACAACATTCGATTCAATGTCGTTGGGCGTGGAGATGAGCTTACTCCAGATATCCGTGACGAGTTGGCTTTTGCTACTCGACAGACCGAGGCTAACACCTCTATGCAGTTTAATATCGCTCTAAACTACGGCGGGCGAGCGGAGATCGTCGATGCCGCACGGTGTGCGATGGATGCGGGCATTTGTGCAAATGATCTCGACGAAGAGCGCTTTGCAGGCTTTCTTTACACAGCCGGACAGCCTGATCCGGATTTACTTATCCGGACGAGCGGCGAGATGCGAGTCAGCAACTTTCTGTTGTGGCAGATCGCCTACGCAGAAATTTGGGTGACAGAGACCCTCTGGCCGGATTTCCGATGTCGCCATTTGTTCGAAGCGCTTCTTGCTTATCAGAGGCGAGAGCGGCGTTACGGTGGAATCAACCGTCCGGTTGTTGCCGGATAGGCGACTACCGTCTCTCTTGGTTCTCGCCCACGATTTTGGAATGAGTTCCTGACAGGGATCTAAGCACATGAAGCGTGTAATCAGTGCTCTAGTCATATTGGCAGTTCTTGTTGGGACGCTTTGGTGGCTGCCACCCTGGGTAACGTTCGTTCTTGCAGAGATTGTCGTACTGCTTGCCCTGGTCGAGTATGCGAGATTGGCAGAACGGGTAGGCATGGCTGTGCCAACTGGAATTGTTGTGGTAGCCGGACTAGCGATTTGCGCGTCCATCGCTTGGGACTACGCGGTGGCGCCGGTTCTTATGACCGCAATGGTCGCTGTGGGTGCTGCCGCGGTCGGTAGAGGTAGTGTTCAACGTTCGGATGGTTGGTTCTACACCGTTGGACTGTTCGGACCGCTTTACGTGGGACTTCCAATAGGGACCCTCGCTGCCATTCATTTGAGGCAAGGACCAGAGCTAGTATTTCTATTGCTGTTCGTCATCGTGGCGAGCGACATTTCGCAGTTTTACGGAGGTAGAGCGCTAGGCCGTCGTGCACTGGCCCCGACCATAAGTCCGAAGAAGACTGTAGAAGGCGCGATTTGCGGAATCGTGGCAGGTGCTGTGGCGGTGGTAGTAGTTGGAAAATGGAGTGGTTTGGGTTTTCAACCGTTACAAGCTGGGGCATTCGGTGCTGCATTGGCGGGATTCGGGATTATTGGCGATCTGTTCGAATCGAAGTTAAAGCGCGAGGCTGGTGTGAAAGATGCGTCGGGGTTGATCCCAGGCCATGGTGGCATTCTGGATCGCCTCGATAGTTGGCTCTTTGCCATTCCACTCTTCGACGTTGTGATCAGGGGAATGTGAGCGTGAAAAGTATCGCGATTCTTGGGTCAACTGGTTCCATTGGCACTACCGCACTGGCGGTCGTGGAAGCCAATTCCGACGCGTTACGCGTCGTTGGTCTTGCGGCTGGGGAGAATTCGGCACGCCTCGCTGAACAGGCGGTGCGTTTTAAGCCTAATGTCATCGGGATGGCCACACCCGATGCTTTAACCGAAGTGCGAAGGGCGCTGGGTGTTGATGGCACTAGGGGGGTTGCGTTGCACGCTGGCCCTGAAGGCCTTGCTGCCGTGGCGACACATCCCGAAGCTGACATCGTGCTATGCGCTTCTTCTGGCACCTCTGCACTTGAGGCAGTCCTATTGGCGATCGAGGCAGGAAAGACGATTGCTCTCGCGAACAAAGAGGTGCTGGTGGTAGCTGGGGGTCTTGTGATGGAAGCTGCCCGACGGCGCGGTGTTGCGATTCTTCCCGTCGATAGCGAGCACAACGCGATCCACCAGTGTCTGCACGGTCGATCTGTTTCAGATGTTCGGCGTTTGATTTTAACTGCGTCAGGGGGCCCCTTTCGCGAATGGCCGCCTGAGCGTCTGAAAACCGTTCGGCCTGAGGACGCGCTACGCCATCCGACATGGAACATGGGAGATAAGATCACCGTTGACTCGGCCACGTTGATGAATAAGGGGTTGGAGGTCATTGAAGCGCGCTGGTTGTTTGGTATGACGGCTGATGACATTGACGTTCTCGTGCACCCTCAGTCAGTTGTCCATTCGATGGTCGAACTGTGTGATGGATCAGTCATTGCTCAGTTGGGCATTACCAATATGCGGCTGCCGATTCAGTATGCTTTTTCGTACCCTGACCGATGGAACGCCAGCGTGGAGACGCTGGACCTTTCAAACTGCGGGCCACTAGAGTTCCATCAACCTGACTTTGAGCGTTTTTCTTGCTTGGGACTAGCCTACCGTGCATTGCGGACGGAGGGTGCGCTACCGATTGTCCTAAACGCAGCCAACGAGGTTGCGGTATCTGCTTTTCTCCGAGGTAAGTTACCCTTCATCGGGATTCCTATATTGATTGAGCGCGCTCTGAATGCCAGAACCAATATGGAAAACACTCCAATCTGTACACTGGCTGAGGTGCGTGATGTGGATCGCTGGGCACACGAGTTTTCACGTGAACTGCTCCCAGAGGTACAATCAGTGTGAAGCGCGCGGGGTTGGTCTGTCGCGCTACGCTTGGCCGACCATCGGTCCGGCTGGTTGAAGACGCGAGGGTAGAGTGCTAACGAGTCTGGTGGCGTTTGTTTTCGTACTCGGAGTGCTGGTGTTTGTGCACGAGTTGGGTCATTACCTGATGGCCCGACGCATCGGCGTACGAGTGTTGACGTTCTCTCTTGGTTTCGGTCCGAAGTTATTAACTGTTCGGCGAGGTGACACGGATTATTGCATAAGCGCGATTCCGCTGGGAGGTTACGTGAAGATGGCCGGTGAGAGCCCCGATGAGGCCTCCGCCGGACAAGATGACGAGTTTCTATCGAAGACCAAGTGGCAACGCTTCCAGGTCTTGGTCATGGGTCCAACCATGAATATCGTACTCGCCGTCGTCGTTATGGCCATCGTGTTATATCAGGGCGCCGAGGTGCCAGCTTACGAAGAGCAAGCACCGGTCGTTGGTGTTGTTGTTGAGGCCTCCCCTGCCGAAACCAGTGGGATTCTTCCGGGAGACTTGATTCTCAGTGTAGCGGGTGAATCCACGCCGGACTGGGAAACGCTCTTCCTTTCCGTAATGTCACGGGCTGGGCGCGAATTGGAAGTTGTTGTTCTTCGGGACGGGCAATCCTTAGTGCTACCCGTGACACCAAGTACGAGGACGGAGTTTGAGGTCGGAGACCTCGGAGTCTTGCCGCAGTTGTATCCCCAGATCCGCGATGTTGTACCAGGCGAGCCAGCTGCCCAGTCTGGTATCAAGTCAGGTGATGTCATTGTGGCGGTTGAGGGAGAACCGGCGACCCGTGACACGCTGATAACGCGGATCAATAGCAACCCAGGTCAATTACTGAAACTCACTGTGTCGCGTGATGGTGTGGAGCAGGACATCACGGTAAGACCTGCGTTGAACGGGGATGTGGGACTGATCGGCGTTAGCCTAAGTCCGTACGAGGTCCGAATAGTTGAGCCGGGACCTCTACAAGCTGTGCAGTTAAGCATCGAACAGAACTACCAGTGGTCGGGTCTGATCTTTCAGACCTTGTGGGGCCTCCTGACCCGCGAGACATCACCAAAACAACTCATGGGACCGGTCGGCATTGCACAGTTGTCGGGTGGTGCTGCCCAGGTCGGATTTGTTGCACTTTTCACGCTTATGGCGATGATTAGCTTAAACTTGGGCATCTTGAACCTCCTGCCGATTCCCGTGCTCGATGGTGGTCACATCTTCATTCTCGCGCTTGAGGGTGCTTCGCAGCGTGACTTTAGTGTTCGTGTCAAGGAGAAGATGCTACTGGCTGGCTTCGTCGTCTTAATGATGTTGATGGTGACCGTTATCTATAACGATTTAACACGCATTACTTGGCTCGAAGCACTAATGCCGTGGAGATGATCACGAGGTATCCATGATTTTTAAGTTAAAGCTCGCGCATTCTGCAGTGCTCCTTACCGTTTGTTTATCGGTCGCCACACAGGCGTTCGATGAGCGTGTCGACTCCGTGATTAATTGGAAAATTCGTCGTGAGGCAACGACCAACTCAAGGATTATGAATACGTTGCACCATTTGACTGATGTCTATGGACCACGACTGACCGGATCACCAAATCACGAGGCTTCTGCACGGTGGGCAGTTGAGCAGATGGAGGCGTGGGGCTTGACGAATGGGCATTTAGAGCCATGGGATTTCGGTCATCCGGGCTGGTTGAATGAGCGTATGACGGCACATTTACTGGCGCCGGTGAAGGACCCGCTTGTTGCCGAAGTTTTGGCCTGGACACCTAGTACTGAAGGACCCGTTCGAGCGACCGTGTATCAACTACTTCTGCCTGACCGGCTAGACGAGGCCAAGCTTGTGGCGCACTTGGACGATGTTGCGGACGATGTTGCTGGCAAGATCGTTCTCGTTGGCGAGGCAAGTGTAGTGCCTGTGACGATCGATGGTCCACCACGCCGTCGCGATTATGCGGAGTTGAGTGCTCAATACGACCCGAACAACGTTCCGACCTCTCAGCCGCAACGGTCGGCAGGTCCAATGCGTGCTGACGACGGCGTGTTATCGGGTCGTCAGGTCGCGCAGCGCGTCGCGAAGTTTCTAAAAGAAGCGGGTGCGGCGGTGCAAGTAAACGACGCCGGTCGAGACCATGGGCAAATTCGTGCATTCAGTAACCGAACGTATGACGTTGAGGAGGCACCGCCTACCTTAGTAATGCGGAACGAAGATTTTGGTCGGATCGCACGTCTGCTGCGTCACGGTGAAGTGGAGTTAGAGGTTGATATCGTCAACAGCTGGTATCCGGAAGGCGAGATCAGTTTCAACGCGATTGCTGAGATTCCTGGCACCGACAAAGCAGACGAAGTGATCATGCTGGGTGGGCACTTAGATTCATGGCACGCGGCGACCGGTGCGACTGATAACGGTATCGGTGTTACGGTGATGATGGAGGCTGCTCGCATCCTGCAGGCGATCGGTGTTGAACCCAGGCGGACAATCCGCGTTGCATTATGGGGCGGTGAGGAACAGGGACTGCTGGGTTCACAAGCCTATGTGAAGGAGCATTTCGGTTCGGTGGAGAACCCGAAGCCTGCCCACGCGAAGTTCGGAGGGTATTTCAATATTGACTCAGGGACCGGCCAGGCACGTGCGGCGACGGTATTCGGCCCACGCGAAGCTGCCGAGGTGCTGAGAATGGCGTTGGCACCATTTAGCGATCTTGGTGTGGTCGGTGCAGGCGCCACAATGAGCCGTCGCCGTGGCGGTTCAGACCACACGTCGTTCAACGAAGCGGGACTCCCGGGGATTGGCATGCGCCAGGATCCGATTCAGTATGGAACCTATACTTGGCACACGAGCTTGGACACCTACGAGCGTGTCATTGAGCAGGATGCCATCAAATCGGCCATTGCAATTGCGGCGGCGGTGTACCATCTGGCGATGAGGGACGAATTGCTGCCACGGTTGGGCGAACAAATGCCGTCGTTGCCAGGTTCGTCAACCCAGTAGCGTCCTTCGGTCTCACTGATTCTGCGGCTTGCTTTTGCGTCCGGCCTAAATCGGCCTTAGCCACCATGTGTTCAAACACCGACCAGTCACGGTCGGTGGTGATTGTGTCTGCACCACCGGGCCGATGAATTAAGTGGATCTCGGCTTTCCGCACGAAGTAATTAATGTTCCATGACTAATTTCATCTTATTCAAATTCTTCTCTCACCGCGCACCATGTCCGTGATGCTACAGCGGTGGCTAGGATTACGGCGAGAAATTGGACCAATGTTGAATCTCGCTGTTCCAGTTGTCGTCGCCGAAATGAGTTGGGTCACGATGGGAACTGTTGACATTCTGATGGTCAGGGCACTTGGGCCATCGGCGATTGGTGCAGTAGGCGTGGGCTCCATGCTGTTTTTGGCTCTGGCGGTCTTTGGGATTGGCGTTCTTCTGGGGCTCGACACTGTCATTGCCCAATCGTTCGGAGCGGGCCGACACGATGAATGTCACCGGTGGTTTGTGCACGGTGTCGTAATGAGCGCGATACTCACAATTCCACTGACCTTGGTTGCATGGGTGGCGATTGCCCGTCTCGATCTCTGGGGTTTTGACCTAACCGTGCTAAATCTGACTGAGCCATATTTGCGAATCGTAACCTGGAGTGTCTGGCCGTTGCTTCTGTATACAGCTTTTCGTCGTTACCTCCAGGCGATGGGCGTGGTTAAGCCGACCATGTTTATCCTGCTGATGGCAAACCTTGTGAATGTGTTGGCCAATTGGATGTTGATTCACGGGAATCTCGGAGCGCCCGCCCTCGGCGTAGACGGTGCGGGATGGGCCACCTTCATTTCACGGAGCTATTTGGCGCTTGGTTTACTTTCCGTCGTGGTCTGGCGTGATGCTCGTACCGACTACGGGCTTAGGCGAGTGTCCTGGGTGATTGAGCGCTCACGATTAAGGCAACTGTTATGGCTTGGGCTTCCGGCGGCCATGCAAGTGACGCTGGAAGTTGGAGTGTTCTCGGCCGCTAGCGCACTGGCTGGCCGCTTGGCGCCGGTAGCGCTTGCAGCTCACCAAATTACCCTGAACATGGCCAGCTTTACCTTTATGGTACCGCTGGGCCTAGCGTCGGCTGCTGCGGTGCGTGTTGGCCACGCCGTGGGTCGCCAAGACACATATGGGGCTAATCAAGCGGGATGGACCGCTGTGATGCTGGGAGTGTTCTGCATGGCCTGCGCTTCTGCTATTTTCTTGCTCATCCCTAGCCGACTGATGGGTCTCTTTACAGTGGATTTAACAGTGGTCGATCTTGGGGTCACATTACTTTTCGTAGCTGCAATCTTTCAGATTTTCGATGGACTGCAGGGAGTACTTACCGGGGCCTTGCGAGGACTTGGTGATACCCGAACACCGATGTTCTTGAATCTGGCTGGTCATTGGGCATTTGGTTTGCCGCTCGGTTATACAATCTGCTTCGTGTTGGGCTACGGCGTGGTTGGGTTGTGGATTGGCTTGTCAGCAGGGTTGATTGTTGTGTCGCTATTGCTTCTCATGGTGTGGGGCAGGCGTATGACGCAACTGAGAGAAAATGCTTTCAGTAGGATTGTTACCGAATCGTAACGGCCGGTTACTAGTTTCTTTTTAGGGCGTATTTGATGATGGCTTTGGCTAAGCCTTCTTCATCGTTAGTGTCTGTTTGAATCCATCCGTGTTTTTTCAAACCAGGCGTGGCGTTTCCCATCACTACTGGGATGCCAGCGAAGTCTAGCATCTCACGATCATTGAGGTTATCACCGATGGCCATCACTTCGCTGGGTGTCAGGCCTCGTTGCGTGGACCACTCAGCAAGCGTTCGTCCTTTAGAGCGGCCCGGACTAAGTACGTCGAGTAGGGAAAAGTTGCGCAGTTGATACTCAGTCAACGCATGGGAGTACTCAGCAGCTCTCGGAAGAGATGTAAGAAGCTCCGCGAGTTCGCGCATGCTGCTAACGTCGCCTGTGAATCCTAGCTGCAATGGGTCCTCAGTTAGCTCGGTTGCCAGTGACGAGACCTGTGTGATCCATGCGTTGTGTAGCTCGAAGTAATGCCTTCGATGTGGATGCGTCCAATCGATCCGCTCGCAAAGAAATTGTCTGTCATCGTCCCGATCGAATATTGCGGCGGCGCCGTCGCGAACAGCACGTGTTTCCTTCACGATGTAACGTGCCGTCTCGGCCGGCAGAGTATGAGAAGCTAAGGTCGCACCTGACTGGTCCTTGACGACTGATCCATTGTTCAAGATTAATATCGTCCGTGCGGGCATTTGGAGCGCAAGTTCACGAGTATGATGAAAACTGCGTCCGGTGACTAGGACAATGTCGACACCGTGCCTTGAGGCTTCTTGCAGCACGCTCAGATTGTTTTCTGGCAGTCTGGACGAGCTATCGAGTAGTGTGCCGTCGATGTCGATGGCGATTAGCTTGACCGGCATCGGAGAGTGTCCGAAGGTGCTCAGACAGATTCCCGAGCTGGTTTACGAGGATAATGTTCAGCTACGTAGTCATCAACCAGCGCACGGAAGGCTTCCGCTAGTTCCTCGTAGCTACCCTTAAGCGTTGTAGTGTGGATTCCGTCAATATAGACGGGGCAGAGGGGCGCTTCACCAGTTCCGGGCAGACTAATACCTATGTTGGCCGCTTTTGATTCGCCCGGTCCGTTAACGACGCAGCCCATGACTGCCAAACGCATCTCTTCAACGCCATCGTAATCTTTCTTCCACTCCGGCATCATATCTCGCACATAAGCTTGGATTCGCTCGGCAAGTTCCTGAAACGTTGAGCTCGTTGTCCGCCCACACCCGGGGCAGGCAGTGACGCTTGGAGCAAAGGCCCGCAACCCGAGTGACTGCAGTAATTCGCAGGCCGCTGTCACCTCGTTACGGCGGTCGCCCCCAGGCTGCGGCGTGAGCGAAACCCGGATCGTGTCACCGATCCCTTGGTTAAGCAGTATGCCCATCGCCGCCGAGGACCAGACCATTCCTTTAATACCCATGCCAGCCTCGGTGAGACCAAGGTGGAGCGGCTGGTCAGTCCTAGCTGCTAGTTCGGTGTAAACGGAAATAAGATTATCTGGTTGTGAGACCTTACAAGAAATCACGACCTGGTCTTTGCGCAGCCCGGCCTCGAGCGCCAACTCGGTTGATTGCAGCGCTGACAACACGAGGCATTCGTTGATGATTTCTTCTGACGAGCGACCCAGATTGCGGTCTGTATTCTCTTGCATCTTCGCCGTGACTAGGTCCTGATCGAGTGAACCGCCATTTACTCCAATCCGAATCGGTGTTCCATGATCGCGAGCGATCTTGCAAATCGTAGTGAATTGCTCGTCCCGACGATCGCCAGTTCCGACGTTACCAGGATTGATCCGGAACTTATCGAGTATCCGCGCGCAGTCAGGGTGTCGCATTAACAGTTGATGCCCGTTGTAATGGAAATCGCCTACAAGCGGCACGACAAGGCCTTGATCGTTGAGGCGTTGCCGAATTTCAGGGACCGCGTTGGCTGCTTCGGGGACGTTGACTGTGATTCGTACCAATTCCGACCCAGCCTTAGCTAACTCAGCACACTGTTCTGCGGTGGCCGCTGCATCGGCTGTGTCGGTCATCGTCATCGACTGCACGACCACCGGCGCACCGCCCCCAATCTGAACATTGCCGACTCTTACCCCGACCGTTCGACGCATCTTCAACTTAGCCACACCTCCGATAATAGCATTTGGGTTGACGTCCAGATTTGTCTACCAATTACCCCCACCACTCTACTTCTTTGGCGTGGTCAGGAATGACGTTCACTAGAGACCGGTGTTGTCATAGGGTGTGTAAAGTGTCGAGTTCACGTTTCACGTCTATCGAAATAGCGGCGTTTAACTCACCAGATATAACTTCAGAACGAAGCAGGTGAGTGACCTTGTAGTTCACTCCGGTGGGGTCCGCGGTGGTGCTGATGCAGGCACGTCATCTCTCACGAGATTCAATTCCTTGATATTCGGGTCCCAGTGGAGATCGCCGAGTAAGTGTTCCACGAAATACTCTGCACGTAACCAGAACCAGTAGTCTCCCATGTCTCCATAGCTATGGCGTTGGCCTGGAAACATGAAGAAGTCGAAGCGTTTATTAGCCCTGATCAACGCTTCTGCCATTCTCAACGTCCCTACTGGGTGGACGTTGTTGTCGATGTCACCCGTTGTGAGTAATAGGTGCCCCTGCAGGTTTTGTGCAAGGTCCGAGTTCTTGTCGATGTCATACTCAAAACTCACTTCACCATCTTCACTCAAGACTTCTTTGATGCCGTGATGTTTCTCTGACCAAAAGCTGTTGTAAACATCATTATTGTGATTACCAGACGACGACACGGCGACCTTGAACAAGTCAGGGTAGACGAGCATAGCGGCTGTCGACATGAATCCTCCACCTGAATGTCCATAAATACCCACGCGGTCTTGGTCAATGAACTCGTGTCGGTCTACCAGTTGTTCAATCGCGACTTTCTTGTCGGCGAGGCCATAGTCACGAAGGTTCCCGTAGCCATAGTTGTGGTACCACTTCGAGCGAGCCGGGTGCCCCCCCCGGTTGCCCACGGTGACCACTATGAAGCCGAATTGTGAAAGTGCTGTTTCGTAGCGGTTAGTTGAAAATGACTTTGATACCGATTCCGTCTGGGGTCCAGGATAAACATATTCAATAATCGGATATTTTTTCGTTGGATCGAAATCAAACGGTTTATACATGACGCCATACAAGTCGGTGATGCGGTCATCAGCCTTGACACTGTAGGGTTCGGGAAACTCGTATCCAGCAGCCATGAGCTGTGAGAAGTCAGCCTCTTCTAGGTCCAGGACCCTCTTCCCGTCGACGCTAACGAGTGCTGTGCTGGGACGCGTATTTACTCGCGAGTAGTTGTCGACAAAGAATCGATTTGACTCGCCAATATAGACTCGGTGGTCGAAGTTTCCAGGGTTAAGCAGCTCGACTCCAGTGCCGTCAAGGTTTACTCGGTACAGGTGCTGATAGTACGGATCCTCCTCGGGCTCGCGGGCGTTTGCCATGACGTAGGCAACACCCGCAGCGTCGTCAATGCCGACGATTCGTCGGACGGACCAAGCACCCTCGGTTAATTGACGTTTGGGCATACCATCTTGACCATAGCGGTACAAATGTGCCCAGCCATCGCGTTCTGACCACCAGAGTAAGTCGCCGGATGCCAGCCGCTCGAGCGGTTGAGTTTCCACGTAGGTATTAAGCTCCTCTTCGAACAGAACGCGTACCTCTCCCGTAACGGTGTCAGCGACGCAAACTTCGACCTTGTGACGGTCTCGACTTTGACGCCAGAAGTGCAATTCATTCGACGCATCCGATAACCAGAGATCACGCTCTGGCTCATCGCTGTCGGGATATTCGAACCTCCGATCGTTCCAGATGCCGACCTGCTGGTCCTTGAACCTGTCGGCGCCCACTGTAATCATCCGCTTCAATTCAAGGTCATAAATCCGAATTTCACGCTGCGCGACCTTCTCTTCCCCGGCCATGTCGTATTTATATGTTTCGAGTTCTGGGCGTCTGTTTCCCACGGAGTGGATTACCCATAGGTCGCCTGTCTGGCGCTGGTCGAGCCGAACGATCGCAAAGTACCGAGAGTCATGGGCCCACGAGATGCTAGCGTGCTTGCGCTTCTCCCTGTTCTTCGCCTTCTCTGTATCGGTATCACCACGATCACGATCGGCGTAGCTGTAATGTTCTTCTCCATCTGTTGAGAGTTGAGTTTCATTTACCTCGATGCCTTCTTCAGCTTCGTTGGCTTCGTCCTCGTCCTTCCCGCGTCGAGCCTCAAGAATTTGTTGGTAGGCCTCACCGGTCATCGCGTACAAATTGTGGTTTCGTGCAAACACAACCGTGTTGCCATCAGGTGATACGCTGGCCCACGCTGGATGGTTGTCAGGGCCCTCCCAGTTCTCGAGTTGCCGAAGTGTTCTGGTAGTCACGTCGTACTCGAAGTGGAAGACCCGCTTCTTGCTGGCCTTGATTCCGTCGCTATCGTTCTGACCTTCTTGGTCCTGCTCTTCCTCGGTTCGGTTCCCAACCTCGTCACGCTCTTCATCCTGTGACGATTGAACCTCAAACCGGAGTGTGTCTTGGTCAATAAATCTGATTCCCCGAATCGGCAAGTGT
>CETA01054055.1_pt1 | contig 15462 bp, 16 predicted proteins | sample 531251 | NCBI WGS metagenome assembly CETA01 (sample SAMEA2622362, study PRJEB7988) | marine metagenome | biome: marine biome (ENVO:00000447); feature: mesopelagic zone (ENVO:00000213); material: "saline water (ENVO:00002010), including plankton (ENVO:xxxxxxxx)" | depth 380 m
AGTGAATTGGGCTTAAGCTATATGCAGGCACGATACTATGATCCAGTGATTGGACGTTTTTATTCGAATGATCCTGTTGGTTGGACGCCTAAAAATCCAGTAATGTCATTCAACAGATACTTGTATGTAAACAATAATCCATATAAATATACCGATCCAAATGGCGAGTTTTTAAATTTTGCTATCGGAGCTATCGTTGGTGCTGCTGTTGAAATAGGTACGCAAGTTTTGACTGAAGGAAAAGTCAATAACTGGACTAAAGTCGGCGCAATGACAGTAGCAGGAGGTGTTTCTAGTGGCTTGAGTATTGCGACAAAAGGATTAACCGTAGGTCAGAAAGTTCTTGCGACTGCTGGCAATCAAACAATCGAAACAAGTTCTGCTGCAACTGCTTCCCTAATCTCTGATGGACTCACAGGAGATCATGCAGGAAGTCTTGAGAGGGCTGGAGATACGGCTTTAGACACAACTACTGGTGCAGGTAAAATGACTGTTAGAGCTGGTAAGACAAAGCTTGGTGCATTATCTAATGCCGTTGGTTTAAAAGCTCCTTCCCCCAATACGGGTAGTAAAACTTTAGACGCAGCTCTGAATCGAGGAGGCGAGGCTTTACAAAAAGCCGCAGAAGGCACCGCTGCTAGTGTTATCAATACTGAATTAAGAGAAGATAAATAATGGAAATAACAGCCAATAAAGCTTTTTTGAAGGCTTTTCGATACATATTTATTTATGCAATGAGCATTATTGGCGGCGGCATTATAGCTTTAACCTTATTTAGGGGAGGCGGAGAAATTAATCTTCTAAGAATTTTCTATACGTTTCTTATTGCTTTTTCGGCATCCTCTTTAATTGGTTTCTTGATTGCATATTTTGGCGTGAAAGAGGCTATCAAAGCAGGTGAAGTCGCCGACCAAAATATGTTTAAAGAAAACGGTAAATTAAGCCTTAATTTTTTTAGAAAACAATCTTAATTTTCTTTGTCTAAATAAGGCTCCGTCCTTGCGGGGCTTTATTATTTTATTCTTTATTCAACTGACTTCAAGAACTAAGCTACACTACTAAAGTATTGAATCAATTATTCTTTATTGACTATTTACTATGAAGCGTAGTGTCGATAAATGTATATGCAGGCACGATACTATGATCCAGTTATCGGTCGGTTTTATTCGAATGATCCGAAAGACGCAGTGTCTTTTCTATCTGAAGAGAAGATCCAAGGGTTTAATAGGTATGCATATGCTGCGAATAATCCGTATAAATATGTAGACCCAGACGGAAGAGACTATAGAGAAACGTATATTTCACTTAAAGTACCATTTGTTGGCTCAGTTGATATTGGAACTGTCAGTTTTACACCTAATGCAAAGGGCCAAGGAAATACAACATCAGGTCTGTTTGTTCGCTTCGGTACAAGTGCATCTAATGTGGAAAATGGAGCTTCGAAAGGCGCAATGAAGCAAGAACCAACGATCAAGACGAAAGGAGCTATTGCTGGTGTTACATTGGGTAAAGGTGCTGGTAGTCATACAGACGCAAATTTTGATGACCCTTCTGCTTCACTAGATGTGGGGGCTGCTGTTGGAACCGTTTCTATTGGAGACTTTTCAGGCACAGAGTCCAGTGCAGCCGTTGAGATAGGCCCCTCAATCGGTCTAGATACAACAGTGAGCAAGTCGTTCACGCTAACAGGGAATGACGTTAAACAGGCTGCACAGCAAGTTGCAGATAAAGTTAAAGAGTTAATTGAGTAGAGATATGGCAAAGCATAAAAAATTTCAGTTAATATTAATTGCATTAGTTTGTTGTATTATAGGATTTAATTTTATCAGTATTGGCGGCGAATTTTTTTTGAATCCGTTTTATATACTAAGTTTTGTCTTCGCCATTATATTGATCGCAAACGCAATTAATTATACGTGTCCAATATGTGGTAAAAGCCAAGTTATTCGCTCTTTTCTGAACTACAAGCTTCCCAAGGAGAAATGCTATTCTTGCGGGAGTCAGTTAGACAAAAAAGACGATTAATTTTTTAGGGTATTTTGGAATAAAGCCTCGCGCTAGCGAGGCTTTTTCGACCGATTTTCATAGTTACTGAATTAAATTGGTTTATACGAGCGATATAAAAAGTAAAAAAGAAAAATGGAAGACCTGCAAATATATGAGCTTTCAGCAAATGTCCTGAATGGAATAACGAAAGATCTTAATGAAAGTATATACGCGCCTATTGATGGAGTATTAGCCCTAAAGTGGTCAACGGAACCGACGTTTAACGCCAGTGCATCATCGAAGTCAGGTATCAAAGATCCCCCAGAGCATGAAATTTGCTTACATTATGAGTTGGTGAGACAGCTTTATAGAGATATTGAAGGTTTTAGTGATTTTTACTTTCAGCAGCACACTACTGATTGGTGGTCTACTTTCTTCAATAATCTGGACGATGCGCCACCATTATTTGAACTTTTCACCGTAGAGCAGTGCTCTCACAATATGTTTGTTGGCGCTTTAACTTTTGTATATTTTCATGAATTGGGTCATTTACTTCAACAGCATGGATATATTCGGCAAGAAATAGGTGGCAATGAGCAAACACGCATTTTCGAAAGCAAAGTTGCAGGGGATGCTGTTTTGCGAGGCAAGCAGTCTTCTGTATCTCACGTCACAGAACTTTGTGCTGACAGTTATGCAACAGTAAAATGCTTATACGAGCTAATGAGACATTTTGATGACAATAAGGAAGAGTTGAAAGTAGCGCTGTTTATGCTGGTTTGCAGTTTGTCATGTATCTTTCACAAATTTAGTGATGAAGTCGATTGTACTCCCAGTGATACTCCTATTGGTTCTCACCCAAATCCCTCAATAAGAATGGAATTAAATCTTCCTCATATATACGAACTAATGGATTTAATTGCTGAACCCAGTGGTCATTTAATGAATCGAAGAGATTTAGTTCACTTGTGCAGTCGAGCATCTGATTCATCCTCTTTATATCAGATGGCCAAGAATGGGCTTAGTAAACCTGAAAATGACTATCTGTTTATTCGCGGTCTTTTAAATAGAGAAGATGACAAAAATTATCTTAAGCACATTGTTGAAACATGGGACGAAATAGAAGGTATGTTAAGGGAGTCTACCATCGATGGAAGTGAGTTAGATTATCTATCATTTTCTGAAGTGTTTCGTGAATATGTAAATAGCTAATTTGTTCGCGATGTAAAATGTAAATATCATCTTACTTATTCCAGTATCATCCAGATACGAGACATAATATTAGTAGTTCTTTCTTCCAATGTTCGAAGTGATGAAAAATTTGCTTTCGTTGAACTATGAACACGAATGCGTCTCCGAACTTACTTACCTATGTGTAGGTAGTTTTAAAAAACCGAAAAAGGAAGCACCAGGTTTTCACTCATCGAGCGCTAATGCGCGAGAGCGCAAGTCCGAAAGAAACCGCGTAATATTCTCTTGCTAGAAAACACCTTCATAATGAAAGTATCATTATGATAGTTTCATTATGACTTTATCATAATAGTGATAAGTCGCTGGAAATGCGGTTCATCCACCTACTTCATGAGGGTGCCACTGCAAGGATGTAATATCACTGGTGCAATTGGCTTGGCGATGATATCACTATCTCAGTGTTCGTTGTTGAATGCATGAATTCCTGTATTTGTGTTGTAAATCCTTACACACTAGTGCCAGTTGCATCCCCATTCAGCAATCTTCGATGATAAAACAGTCCACTGAAATCTGTCCAACTCTCTTCCAACAGGTTACCGATCTCGCTCACTGTCAGGCTTTCCGAGAAATGCCATCAGAACATTTGAGAACACTCTATCAAAATGTTTGAGAGAGGCTGTCAACTTGGGGGATAAATTGCACACAATAATGAGGGCGTATTGGTTGATACCCCACAAACTCCAGAGGTAACAATATCCTCAAATGATGGTTCTTTACAGGAGGGAGAAATGACAACTAAGGTAGAAATAGTTGATGGTGATAATTCAACCAAAATTGAGACCCCCAAAATTGATCTAAAAGGAAAGATGGCTGAACAGGGCAAAGAGTGGGGAGGAGTAAAAGATGAAAATTAAACTGCGAATCTTTTTTTTACTGTCTATCTTTATTATTGCGATGACCAAAGTGAATGCACAAACATTATCTGAAAGTTACGACAATGAATTGTCAGGTGAAGTCGCATACAAACACTTGGATTATAGAGGTGCGAAGAAAGTTACATTTTTGCTGAATAATGAGCTTCTCGGAGTGAGGGCGACTGAGGTTGTACTTAGTTTCGAAAAAAAGAAATATCAGTATTGCGTGGTGAATTATAACGGGAGCACATCGTGTGATGAGAAAATTTATTCTTCAGATGAGTTCGATAAAAGGTTAGACATACTCTGTGAGTACATTGAATCAAACAATGCTCTCCCTAACTCTCCATTAAAATTGCAAAAAGAATAAATGTTAAGTGCTTTTAACTTTGGATCCAAAGCCCCGCCCTTCGTTGGTGGGGTTTTTTATTATCGGAATGCTAGTTAGAGCAGTTACTAATGCTAATTGACTCCATCTTAAAAAATTAATAAAGACTTCGTCTATTTTCACGGAAAGCTTGATGAAGACGTTGGAGGAGACCATATGGTCTAGAAGGATGTATCAGGTTCGCTCGTCCCGCTTGGACTTAAAGGCGGCCTGACCGTAGAGCTAGAGTGGATGTAAATTCTCTGCCAATGACGTGTATACTGAACATTGCACTTGTACCCTTGGCATTCACCATGACTCTAGTTCTAGGAAATTTAGCTAGGTCTGCTTTTCCTGGTTTTGGCCTGTTGAGCGCTAAGTTCTTTTTCTGTCAGAGGTTTTTTTTCGACGGGGACTCCGCCAACTTCAACTACAATAGAGGTATTGTGTCTGCGGGCAACTTTATGAATCTCAAATATCGCATCGAAACACGCTTCCTCTGCGGCTTTCAGTATTTTTTCAGCCTCTTCTTCTTGCATGTCGGGAATATCTTTGTAATGGAAGTAAAGCTAGTATAGAAGCGTAATCGCGAGGCGGTCAACACATTAGGAAAAACGCATAATGAAAGTATCATTATGACTTTATCACTATGAAACTTTCATTATGACTAATTATGCGGCTTTTTAAGCCTAGGGAACAAGGTGGCAAAATAATGAAAGAGTACCAGTATAACGACCTGACACAACGTGAGCAGGAGCGTGCTCAGGTGCGTAAAAATATGCGACGGTGGGTAAAGCTGCGTGAGCATTTCGATAAAAGGCCACGCGAAGAGAAAAAAACCGTAGTGAGCATTATTAATTGAGTTTTTTCATAATGAAATTGATGGTGCTAAGCGCCAGGACGATAGCGGCGATTATCGCGATGGATGGGGATAACGGCTGCATCCTAATATCTTCTAAGTGCTTTCTGTGAATGAGAGTGGTTTAATGAATGCGTCCCCCCCTATCAGTTTGTGTGTCGCCATCGGCGTTATCTGGGTGCTAGCGCTTTTAATCCGTCACGTTAGGAGCCAGTGAGCGGTGCACTACCCTTTTCCTTGCTTCTTGTATTTTATGACATACATCGTAGCACCTACCATCATCGCTAAAGGCAATAAAAAATGGCTTCTTCGAGCATTGTATTCTTCCGTTAGGGGGGGGCAGCGAGTTGTTGCATAAAATACAACAACTCATCATGCGCTAAGAAGGAATATGCACTTATTGCATATTCCTTCTTAGCAGTATTAATAATCACATCGACAAGCCTGGGCCTTGGTTAAGTCTAGCGGACAACGAACGATAGCAGCTCCGTCAGTCCAATCGAAATGAGAGAAAATATCCCTTCAATGACTTCTCGCTCTCTCTTGATACTCATTCGAACTCACTAATAATCAATTATTTCGAGAGATGCTATCAGACTTTTTGAGAATGGGTCGTCAGAATGTCTGAGAGGGATCGTCAACTTGGGGGATAAATTGCAGCGAAACCATCATTTGGCCTAAGATTTAGGTGATGATTTAACATTTAAGTCTCGCAGTTGCGGGGCTTTTTTATGCTTCGATCTGAAGGTAGTGAATTATTTTTTCTTTTGATACGGACGTACTCATAGGGGGAAGATATGCTGTCGGAAAATCAAAATGAAGGAAACATAGAAATGACATTACCAAAAAGTACCCCGACAGAATTCTGCAAAGCTTTCATTCAACGAGAGCTGGAAAGTTACCAAGGTGATCAACCAATTTGGATGAGTTACTGGCCTATCTTGGAGCGAATGATTGAACGTACAGAAGAGTTAAAACGTCCTTTTAGCGAGTTAATTGATAGATTTGGTTACGCTGATAAATTTGAAGGTTATCCTCCTGAGAATTCTTACATTTGGTTGATACTTGAACATATTTGGTTTAGTGCAGATTTCAGTAAAAATGATGTGATGAAAGCACGAAGTGACTTTAAGGAGTTAAATGAGCTTGGGGAAGATATCGTTGAATTGGCATCTGAGCTTGCATCTAAACTCCGTAAACGAGCAGAGCTTTTCGAAACTAGTGGCTTTTCTAAGCCAGAGTATCAGTTTATTGACGGCTTATTTGATATGGCTAGCGAGGGCAATTATTTATATGAATCTCACGTATCAGAAAAACTAAAATCACTGACTTATCAATACGACCTGCAATACTGGCCGTGCCTTGCCGACTTGGTATCAGCCATAGGACAGTTCGAAGAAGCGCAACCTTATCCCACGCATTGTCAATTTCCAGAGCATGTAATTAATGGGCGGCAATCTAACTTTAAAGACTATGTAATTGCTTTTGACGAAAAATTTGATGAGATAAATGGTTTACCAACTGACTTTCGATTTAGTAATGAAGCAATGGCCGACATCATCAACGTCGTCCTTGATTTACCAGACACCAAAATTGCAACAGGTGAAGCAATCAGAGTTATAAGAAATCGCTTCAGCAACAAAGCCAGATGAAAAAAGCAAAGAAATATGTTTTTGGCGGTAGCTAAACAATAGCCCTACTGCCTTAACTCCAGAATTACTGCTCTATTATGGCGAGGCAGTACAAATAAAACTCTTTATGTTTATCCGCAAAAAATACGCATGTGCAATGCGATAATGGTTTATTTTCTTCTCTTTTTACCTAGATAATAAACCACTACAAAATCTTTTCCTTTAATATTAGTTGGTTACACGTCCCATTTTTACGCTCAGAGCAGCCCAGCTTCAAGGGTTGTTCCATTCTCACCATGAACTTGTTCCAGAATAAATTTATGTGTGTTCCAGCTAAAAATGCGCAGTGGTTCCGCTAGACCGGAATATGCAGTTGCATAGTCCGGTTAATTGAACCATCAGATCCTCTCTATTTGGAACTGTGAACCGTTTTAGTAGGAACACTCAAACTAAAGTAGTTGGAACATTGATTGAGAATGAAATCAAAAAAAGACAATTAAATTACCACTTTAGATCACTTAAAAAGTATCTAATTACAGGTAATAACTTGTGGTAAAGAATCCAAAAACAGTGACTAGCTTTTAATAATGCAAGAAAGATCCTCAATTTTTCAGCAGCATTCCATAGTCAATATTAGACATTTAGTTATAGATGAAACGTCTTCTATCACCATAAGGGCGCAACGTGTTGAGTCTTTTCACTAACCAGAACAAATTTCTTACCTTTTCACCTCTATTTATCAGTGCGTTTCCAGGTAACTTGAGTTCACGTTTGATGAGCTGGCAGTCACCGGAAAACATTAGGTTTAAGAATCGACAACGCTCCTCAAAAAACATAATGTGACCTTTGTTTGTTGCTAAAGTTAGTAGCTTGTTCTTTTGAGCAACTTTGAACTTAAACTCATCGAAAGTTAGCTCCTTGCGAGAAGTTCTACGAGGTAGATAGGGGAAGTAGCACTGGTAGATATTCCAAATTACCTCAGTTGGATATTCAGCAGCTGCAATGTTAACTAGCATTTCAAAAAGACGTTTTTCAACTGACAATCGAGATGGCTTTAAAAGCGTTCTGTCAGTTCCAAAAAGCAAGATAAGCAACCCACATAAACCATGCAAATCACCAGCTTTCATAAGATTCTCAAGGCTTGTCGTAGAGATTGATTTTCTAACGTAATGGTTGGTGGAGTCGCGTTTACTTTTTAACAACTCTTGCTGAACCACAAGATGTAATTCTTCGATACTGGAATTAAGCTCATTGCCACTTACAATGCAATCTAGAACTCGCCAAATTGGGCTGTAAAGCAGTTCAATAGAGCCACTTGTTTTGGACTCTATAAGCATTGCAGTATCGTGATTAGGACACACTGACTTATAGATATAGCGGTCATACTTACAACTGCGCTTTACAGCCTTAGTTGCTTCATCACGGATTACTTTCTCCGGCTCAAAGTAACGCTCAAACTGATACCCCGTCAGCTCTATTCCAGCCCTGTTACAGACGAAGTTGAGATAGCTTGAAATCCTTAGCGTTTTTATTTCATCCGTTTTGAACATCGAGTGGGACATGCCGTCCTCCGTCACGTTCTGTCACGAAAACATCCGTAAATTATAGCCCATGAATTAGAGGATCGTTTGTTTTAACCATCCTCATGGCAACCCTCTGTACAGGCATCTATGTTCCAAGTAATAAGTAACCGTGACAGACCGTGATGAACAAATATACCGATGAACTTGAACAGCTAAGACTACAAATAGAAGCAGAGTTATATATGCATATCGGCCCGCTACTGTTTGGTGAAAGACTCTATTCGGCGCTTGGTTACCCCAGTGCCGATGCATTCAGGCAGGCAATATTTCGCAACTCGGTGCCTGTCGAAATCTTTTCGCTACCGAATCGACGCGGCAGGTTTGCGCTTAGCCGAGATGTCGCCAGATGGTTAGCACAAGAACGAATAAAGGCCAAATCAAAGGAAGGAGGTTCATGATGTCGTAAATCTAACACTATTTATAAATTGAAAATGAACTTGGTGCAGAAATGAAAAAGCCCCGCAGTTGCAGCTGCGAGGCTCTAAATACTTTATCGAATAGCTATCCGAAGCGGTAAGTATGGTTCATGTCGGCTGACTGTCAAGTTGCTCAGGCTAACTGTGGCTCTGTCGCGTCTGCGCTTTTTGTTATCAACAGAGAGGTGAACCATGAAAACTGTAGACATTGCAGTAATACGCGACTTTATACGTATATTTTTATTATTGGTATCAAAGGCTATTGAAGATGGGATTGAACGAGCTTTTATAACCAAAGAAGATTTATACGCTTATAAATCAACACGTAAAATTGCCAAACTTATTAACGCTTCACATCAAACCGTCGGAAGACTGTTTGTGAAGATGATTGCGTTACCCCTGCCGCTACCTGATTTCGATCAAATGGAAGATCAGGAATTATTGACGTTGTTCTTCCCTGGTCTGAAGGCTAGAACATCGAACAAGCCAAGACCGCCATTTGCTCTAATTCTAAAAGAACGTCAGAAAAGCCCAAAGAAAATGCGGAAGAGATTACTCAGTATTTTTCTCAGAGAACGAGAAAAATATGGAGCAGATAATTATTTGCATCGTTCTTGGTGGTTTGAACTCGTTAGACGCTTCCTAAAATCACATAAATTGGAAATGAAACAGGAATATGAACCTGGCGAAGTCATGTTTGTGGATTATATGGGATTAACCGTGTTTGTTCATAACGGTGGAAAGAAACTAAAGCGTTACGTTTTTGTGGCTGTATTAGGTTATTCAAAGAAAGTTTTTGCTTGTGCAACTCCTGACATGACAGGCTTTTCATGGGTCACTTGTTTGATCAAAGCCGTTGAATTCTATGGTGGTACTACGGAGGTGATTCATTTTGATAATGCTAAAGCTATGGTCAAAAAAGCAGGTCTACTAGCAGAAATTTCAGATCGAATGGACGACTTCGCGAGATATTACGGGAACTTTTGTGACACATCCAGAGTTGGCACTCCTCCAGACAATGCTAATGCTGAAAAAGGTGTCCAGTTCCTTGAAGACAGGGATATTAATTGGATTCGCGAAGAAACTTTTTATTCAGACGAAAGCTTAAACGCTCGTCTATTGAGAACCGTTAATGAAATTAACACATCGATAATGCAGAAGTATGGGATCAGTCGGGATTTTAGGTTTCAGTCAGAGGTACTGGGAAAGTTACCAGAGACGCCATACCAGCCCTACATAAAACGATATACCCGTAAAGTACCTGCCAATTACTTAATCAACTACAAAGGTCATGATTACGCGATTCCTCACCAATACTGTAGTAAAACGGTTGAGATTCGTATTACGGCAACGGAGTTCATTGCTTATTGCGGTTCTAAAGAAGTCAGACGACATAAGCTAAGCAACGAAATCATGGGCATGACTCGACCTATGGAGTGTATGCCAGAAAGTCACCAATACGAAGCCAAGAAAAATAAACAGGAGTTTTTGCGTTGGGCATTTGCTATTGGTGAATCTGTTATGAAATTTGTTGAGCTTCAATATAAAGGTCACCGTTCTGATAAATCCAGACATGCAGGCAAGCGCTGCACAATGCTTAAGAAACTCCACAAGAAGTACGGTGAGAAATTAGAAACAGCTTGTAACTATGCTCTACAGCGTCAATGGACAAAAGTAGAAGATGTCGAGTTATTGCTTAAGTCTGACTTATTGGAGGATGCGGAAGATTATCAAGTACCTATTGAATTACTTAATTCAAGCAACCTACGTGGCTCAGAATACTATAAAGGAGGCAAAGATGTTTAATAACCCAGAACATTTGGAGGCGTTCTTTACGCAAAAGCGTCTTAGCACTTTTTTTAATGAAATTACGCTTCAAGAAGACAACGTTGAGTTTGCAGATGTCAGTTTTAGTGAGCGTATTCAAAAGGCGGTTGAAGAGCAGGTTAATTTTGATTCGGATGCACTTATTCTACGCTTGCAAAAGGTTGCTAAATTGAGATTTCCTGATGCCCATCTTAGCGACTTTTCCGGTGATAATTCACAAAATTTGTCTGTTGAAAAAATTAATAATATAGCGACATTAGGATGGATGAAATATGGGCAAAATTTAGGATTAACAGGTAAAGCTGGGACGGGCAAAACTCGTTTAGGTTGTGCTATCGCGAACGAGGCAATATTGCATGGTCATTCGGTGCTTTTCTATCGTTACAGTGAGTTACTTCGAGATATGGAGATAAAAGAGCGGGAAGGTTTGGAAAAGCTCAAACTTTTCTTGAAGAAGCTTTGTCGTGTGAAGGTACTAGTTATCGATGACTGGGGATTATCCCCTCTTACCAACAATCAACGCCAGTTGCTGTTTGAACTTATAGACTTACGTGCAGAAAAGTCGTCGTTGATACTCACTTCACAGTATCAGAAGGATGTTTGGTACGACGTATTCAAAAGAGATTGTACTACTGATGCATTAATGGATCGCATCTACCACTGTACTACCGAAATTGCTTTAGAAGGCGATAATTTCCGCCGCAAAAATGCTAAGGGGGACTCGTAATGGCTTTAACAAACTTACCAACAGAGTTTGCCAACGTAATCGGTCAACTCAGCTTAGATGACATTCATATCAGCCAGGCTTTCGAGTATTACCATAAACGATTTTTGCATAGCGATTTAGCTCGCGACTTTGTGAACGGAACTGGGCGTATACCTGAAGACGTTCGGAATAATGAGTTCATAGGTTATTGTGATCGCACGATGGGAAAAAGTATCCCGCCTCGCCGCTCGTTTGAAGGAGGAGCAATTCGCGGATCTTTACAGCGCTGCGGACTAGTGAGAGCGTCGGGACATGAACTCTTCAGAGGTTGTGTAGTCTTCCCAACTATTAACGAAACTGGTGAGATTATATCTGCAATTGGATATCGTGTTGCACCACGTATTCGGGACTGGGATAAACCAGTGGTAATTTGGACTCGTCCATCACCAGAAGACTTTGAAGTGGCCGGAATGAACGTAGCACGCGAGTTGATTCATGGAAAAACCGTCCACTAAGCATATCTGGAGATGTGTCATTTACTATCTGTGGCTTTGTCTCGCTAAGGGACAAGCCTCAGATACTATTCGAGGGAAAAAAAGTGGTCTCAAGAAGTTCTATTACTGGGCTGTAGAGCAAGGTGTTCGTTATATAGATCAAATAAACCTAGATTTAATGGATGAGTACCACGCTTATCTAAATGTTTACAGGAAGGAGCTTGACGGCCAACCATTAAGTGATGCACAGAAGCGAAGCCTCCTGACATTCGTAAAAACATTTGTCCAATACATGCATCGGAAAGGCTTGTTGGCCGAAAACTCGTTAGCAAGCATCGAATTACCAAGCCGTGGGTTTCAATTACCTAAAGCGCTATATAGCGTCAATGAAATTGAAAGCATCCTCAGACAAACATTACTGTTTGGTATTAAAGGACTGAGGGATAGAGTCATACTTGAGGTTTTCTTTGCCACAGGGATACGCAGAGGGGAGCTTATAAAACTCAATTTGGACGATGTTGACTTTCAGAGCGAGCTAATTCGAGTACATGGCAAAGGGAAGCGAGAAAGGCTAATACCCATCAGTAAGCGAGCATTGGAATGGCTAGTTCTATATATTGGCAAGATTAGGCCAATGTTCGCTTTTATTGGCTCTGGTAACTCGTTGTTTCTTGCCAACAATGGTAAACGTTATAAACCAGGCAAACTTTCTGATATGGCATCTCAATACGTCAAGTTAGCTGGCATCGAACGCCCTGGAGCTTGTCACCTGTACCGACACTCAACAGCAACCGAGATGCTTGAAAATGATGCAGACCTAAGACATGTCCAAGAATTACTTGGGCACGCCGACATATCCACAACCCAAATATATACCCATGTTAGCAGAGCTAAATTGAGTGCTGTGTATTCTGATACCCACCCATCTGCACAAAGCGATAGTGGGCTGTTTGATTAATTACTGTAGAGAAACGATAGCCTTATATCCTAAATTCCCTGTATAGGTTTTCTGGGACGAAGTATAAACAGCCCTTAGTTCTTGTTATTGCAACGTATAGCTTATTCTTCGTTTGCTGTGGTAGTTCTGCCAAAGCACCTTCCCGAAACTTTTTTAAAGTGGTCGGGTTTAAAACAACGCATACATCGTTGTAACAATCTTGCCCCTTTGTCGCACCCCAATTATTAGTCACGCCAGGATAGCGATTGCTCGACTGATAAAATAACTTAATTGTATCGTTGCAATTAAATATATGATTTGCTTTATCTTTACACTCAACGAACTCTATAGGTGTATTTTCAGTTCGATTTGACCCAATAACTATTCCCACATCGTTCGAAACAAATTGGCATACTGTAGGGCTACACCTGAAGCTATTAGATAACAGCTCTTCATCAACCACTAGTCCAGCAGCTTCGAACTTACCTTTATATTTTTGATAGTCTTTATGCAAACTAGCATTAACATTACCATCTCTGCTGGTGTCAAAAGTGTGTTGGAAATAATCCCCGACCATTAGAATATCTGTTCTTGCTGAGGCAAGTAAACAAAGAAGGTTAAAATCATGACCACCAAAATCTTGAACTTCGTCAATGCATACTAGGTCGAAATACTTTTCGAGTCGCTCGATAACTTCTTCTATAACCCCATGAAATTCAAGATATTTGGCTATTCTGTTGTGATACAACCTTTTGTGTCTATCAATATAAAATTTAGGATTAGTTCTTGCTAGTCGGAGAGTGAAGGCCGGAGGTACATCCCAGTTTATTCCTTTTGCCTTGTTCTCTAAACCTAATATAGGTTTTACACAAAACTTATAGAGAAAAGTGAAATAGGAGTAAATCTTCACCCCTGATGGTATTTTACCGAACTTTTTAATAACCCTGCTTTTTAAGTTGGCTAAGTTATTGTCAGTATACGTGATGAGCAATACTCTAGAGTCAATTTCTATACTGTTTATGATATGACTGGTTTTCCCAGAACCTGCAACTGCAAATATTACTCTCTTATCCATTGCAGAGCCTCTGTAATATATTCAGGTGACTGGATTTGCTCAGACTTTTTATCTAGTAGTTCATATGCGCAGTCAGCCTTGTTTTTTAGCATATAATCCTGAACTGATAGTGTTCTCCTGCCTGGTGCGAATAACTCTTCGCAAACAGCAGTGTTTAACTCATAGAAGCAAATTTCAAATGTGGAATTACTATTATTTGTGTCAAAGAAGATCTTAATGTTGTCAGCAGTGTAATCTGCATAATTCTCAATGCAATTAACTTGTGCGTCCCCATCGTTATCCCTGATCACAGCAGTTTTAATATTCAGTAGCATGGCTAAATCTAAATAGCGTTTAAAACTAGTGCCACCAACAGATATGACATGTACGTCATCTGCTTCCAATGAAGAGCCTGTTACATTGCTATAAATTGCATCAATCAAAATATACTCGGCATCACCTTCAACAAGTATAACTTTGGACGACAATATGAATTCTAATATGTTGTTGTCAGGTGCTTTCATAAAAAATTTAGCCGTATCAGCAGGTAAATCTTTTAACAGGACAGGTCTTTGTGATGTGCTATTGAGTAGAATCGATTTTCGAAGGTCTAGCCTTGAAGTAATAAGGTTGCTATGGGTTGCGATGAATATCTGTTTTGCTTGTGACTCTGCTATTCTAGTCACTAACTTTTTCATATTGGTGTGGCTAAGGTGGTTCTCTGGCTCTTCAAGTAGCAGAGTATCAATGTCTAGCTCAACCCCGTAGCGTTTTAGTGCGAACTCAGTCTTAATAAAACATTGACGACCCTTACCCCTATTTTCTAATGGGACATCATCTTCCGTAATTATGACGTCTGTCTCTAGATTTGCTCGTGAGTTAGAGCGGATAGCAAACTGATAATCATTTAATCGGTCATTCACACCTTTAAGATGTTCATCCTTAAAGTCTGATTTTTGCTGCCGATATAGGTTTCTTAAGTTGATTCGTTCAGGGTGTTCTAAGACCGATTCGTATACTGTTTTTATATACTCTCTTGTAGCATATTCACTATTTATTTGTGAGCTATCTAATGATAAATGTTTGATAAATTTGCGGTAGCCAGTATAGGACTCACCTGCGAATGTAGTGAACTTAACTGAATAATACTCGTAAGGGAAATTATCTGAATCCTGCGCCAGCACTTGTTGCATTTCAGCAAGTAAATCTTCATTTGGCTCACAGGTTAGTCGAAGGCCATCAGATGCTGTTCCATCAGAGTTATTTTTCCCGTGAATGTCTGGGTTATGTTGTTCGGTCAGGTAAAGTTCGACTATAACGACAGGAAGATTAACAACGCTTTTATCCCCAGTTAGAAACTGGTTGGTAACGTTCTTATTGAAAATACTCTCTAGCCCAATTGCGTCTACTTTATTTCTACTCCCACTAATAACCAACTCGATAGCTGTCAGCATGACGTGGTCAACCAAAATTGACCAACCCAGTTAAGCTACTTTT
>CETA01022651.1_pt1 | contig 15353 bp, 20 predicted proteins | sample 531251 | NCBI WGS metagenome assembly CETA01 (sample SAMEA2622362, study PRJEB7988) | marine metagenome | biome: marine biome (ENVO:00000447); feature: mesopelagic zone (ENVO:00000213); material: "saline water (ENVO:00002010), including plankton (ENVO:xxxxxxxx)" | depth 380 m
TTCTTAAGCACTCTCATTGCTTTCTCTACATTACCGTGTCTTACTTCAACTGTAATAGTCACTACTTATCGCCTCCTTCTTTTTTTGTAGGTTCATAAACTGGTATTTTATCTCCACCTAAATCATAATCGTGGTATGTATTAGGTTTAGTATTTGAATAATCAGGTATAGGTGTTGTACCTGTTTTTCCTTTTTTAATTTCGTCAGCATTCCATTGTGGTTTTTTAGACTTATCTAAACTACCTAAAACAGCAGCAGATCCAGGTCTTAACTTTTGAATCTTACCACCTTTTTCTAAAAATTCTTTCATCATTCTATCCATTTCTTCTTTGGAAGTTTTAGGTTTAGTTGTATCTAATCCACTATTGTCTTTATAATTACTCATAATGTATATGTTCTTTTCCTTTCTTAACAACATATGGTGGCATTAAATCTTTTTTTGTCTTATCTGTTTTTGTAGATTTTGCCATTATAGGTTTATTTAATTCGTCCCTTTTTATTTTTGCAGATTTCTTATCTTTAAATCCTTCTTCTATAATTTTTTTAGTTTTAGTATTATAAACTACAAATAAATTACTCATTAACTAAACACCTTTATTAAAATTATGGTTTGCATAACTAACAACATAATTGGAAATATAGTCCTAATTAATTCCATTGTATGATTATGTCTATCTAAAAGTCTTTCTAATTTATTTCTTCTGTTTTGTTTTTGCATATGTTCCGTATAAAAATCTTTCATTGTCCACTCCTGTTAAGTCCGTTAAGGATGTGGGAATTTCTTCCCACATCTGGACTTACACTATGGATAGTTTTTTGACTAGACTTCAATTTCATTGTCGTCTTTGTCCTCCTCACTATCATTGGAATCTTCTTGTAGAATTGCCTCGTTATCTTCTTTTTTCTTTTCTTCAAGGATTTCTTCTACTGAAGCGCCACTATCAACCTTTGTATATAAATCAACAAAGGATGTTTTAGTATCCGTGTCAAATCTATTTGTACAAACTGATATTGCCTTCATTTTGTTTTTAAAGATACCATATGCCTCAGCGATATGTACTAGTCTTCTTGTACTTATTATCTCATCAACACCGCCATCTTTATAAGTTTTTCTTATTACATCTGCCCAAGTTACTAAATTGTGAGCAAACTTAACATCTGATTTTCCAGCAGATTTCAGTTTTGTACTAACAATTTTTTCTTCAATTTTAGCAGATGGATATTCTTGTTCAAAGGTTACTGGAAATCTTTCCAAAAACGCCTCGTTAAGAACATTAGTTCCGATAAATTTACCATCATCACTACCTTGACCTTTAGTATTCGCAGTAGCAATACAGTTAAATCCAAGTTTCGGTTTCACATACTTGTTAATTTTTTTAACATATATTCCTGAACCTTCAAGGATAGGTTGTAAACACATTATCTTATTACTTGCAAGGTCTATCTCATCAAGTAAAAGTATTGCACCTCTTTCCATCGCCTCTAAAACTGGACCATTTTGCCAAACGGTAGAACCATCTCTTAATCTATATCCGCCTAATAAATCGTCCTCATCGGTTTCAATTGTAATATTAACTCTAATCATCTCCCTTTTGGCGTCAGCACAAGCCTGTGTTACAGCCAATGTTTTTCCGTTACCAGATAAACCAGTAATAAAAACAGGATAGAATCTTTTAGATTTTACAATATTTTTAACATCTGAAAAATTACCAAAAGTTACAAAGTCTTTATCCTTTGCAGGAACAACATTGTCGGTTAGTGAACTAACAATATATGCAGCCTTTGTATCAGTAGCAACTTCAGGTTGTTCTACGATTTGGTCAACTTCAGCAGTTTTAGAATCAATATTAAGTGTATAAACACCTCTATCAACTTTAAACTTATCTGATTTTAACCAAGAAGGATTTTTGATTACCTTCTTTTTAACAAGAGCATTTATTTCTGCCCTAGTTACCGTATCTTTTTTGTAAGTATCTTTTAATACTTTCAATACGGATTTTTGTATTTCATTAAGTTCCATAATATAAGTTTTCTCCTTTCATAATATAAGTCTTAATCATATTAGCTAAGCTAACATAGTTTTCATCAAAAGTCAAGCATAAAAAAGCATTGATTTTACTTGTTTTTTCTATTATTAGTAAACATAAAGTCTTCATTTATGCAACTTCCTTGATGAATTTTGATAATAGTACTCTGGAAGTAATTCTTCCTTTCATACCTTTCATAAACATTTTTTTAAGTGTTCTCTTATTGGTTGTATCCTCATTTGTTAAAGCCTGATTTTTAACCTTTGTATCTGACCTAACATAAAAGTAAACATCATATCCAGTATTTAAATCTGGAATACACTTATCTTTTAAGAACATTTTTTTAGCAAGGTGTTCTTTACCATAAGGTATTCTAAAAGCATATCTCAAATCTCTAAATTTACTTACTAGATAAAACCCAATAGTTTTAATGTTATGTTTTTTCTTTAAATATTTTAATAATCTGTTAGTGAAGTTTGCTTTATCATTGCTCCAACTTTTGCATTTAACGTGGTTCTTACCAAGTTTAACCCATAAGTCTCCACAGTAGGAATTCTTCATTGAGTTAGCACCGCCATCAGTTAAAGTTACAAGAGCAACCTTATCTGATTTATAATCATTTCTAAATTTTGGTATAATATGATCCATTGCAATCAACGACTCATTAAGAGGTGTTGAGCATAGATAATATTTGCTAACTGGACTTGATACGTGTACCCAATCATCATTATAATGTCTACCAAAAGCACCATAGCCACCAGACCAATATTTCGCCATTCTATGTAAATAATTTGTAACTGACATAAAGTCTGATTTAGTTTGTTTGTGTGTATATAATCTTACTAATTTTGTTGATTGATCTCCTATTACTTTACCTTCAACATTGTCAAAAGGTGGGTTTTGTGGATCTTCATTACCGTGATTGTTAATAAATTTATATACTGAAAAAGGTATATTAATTTTTCTAACAAATAATACCAAGTTAATTAATTGTTCAACTGTTGGTAGTAAATGTTTTTGCATTGAACCTGACCAATCAAGTAAAAATATCATACCGTGATTTTTTTCATTAGGTATAATAGTCATTTTTTTAAATATATCTTCCGCAAATTTATAACTATGTAATTTTAATGGATCAATAATACCTGTTTTAGCAGTAGCAGACCTAGCGTGTAGTCTAGCATTTTTTTTCATCTCAAATTCTTTAACAAGATAATTGACTACATTATTTGAATCTCTAATAAACTGTTTTGTCTGTTCTAATGATTTTAAATTTCCTAATTTATATGTTTCGTCCTGTTCTTTACTATCATTTAATAAATTGTCTTTAATAAATGTTTTATAATCAACTATTAAATTTTTCATATAAACTTTTGGAAGAACAACATAATTTCTTTTACTTGCTTCTGAATCAACTTGTTGGTGCATTGCCTCGTCAAATGCGTTATTAGTTTGAGAAGTAATTGGAACATCTCCCCCAGCACCAGTTGGATTTCCTTGAGCGTTATCTTTGTCCTTTTCTTTATCTTTATCTGTATTCTTTTTATCTTCGTTATTTGATCCTGATTCGTCTTCTTTAGATTCGTCTTCTTTTTTCTTTAACCATTTTTCAACATCTTCATTAATATCACCTGTTTTTACATCTGGATTTTTATCATCTTCTCCAGTATCAATATCTTCTTTAGGTTTAGATACAGGTACGTATGTTTTTTTGATTGTTGGGTTTTTCTTTAATTCTTCTTTACAATATCCTAGTATTTCTTCAGCAAGTGTTAAAATATCTTTAAACGTTTTTGTTTGATCGCAAGCATTAACTAGTATTTTTTCTTTACTAGAAAAAGTAATAGGTAAAGTTTTTGAAGATTTGAAATGTAAATTAATTTTATCAATTAAACAATATTTGTTTTGAATATCTATTCCCTTTGTACCAAAAAAGTTATCTTTATACATCTTTTTAAAACCTAATTGATAGTCTTTTTTAAGACCAGGATATTTTTTCTGTATAAGTTTATCAATTCTTATATCTTCTAATACATTAACAAATGATCTAAATTCTTTGGATCTACCTTTCATATCTGCCCACTCCTTATTAGGTGTATGTAAGGCGTGGGAAACTTCGTGTCCCACTAGATAATCATAAACGTGTTTTGATTTTTGTTCCTCTTTAAATATAGGTAACGTTAAAATTCTGGATTTGACATCAAAGGATGCTGTCGGTACAGCATTTTCTTGTACAATAATATTTTCTGTAGCAAGTAATTTTGCAAGTTGTGATTTTTTTTGTGCGTCCGTCTGTGTCATTTATACTGCTATGCTACTACAGATTGGTATAAAATTCAAGCGAATAATGGATTATTCCTTCGCAGGAAATAAGGGTTTTTTGGGTGCGTCAAATTGCGCTATATAGAACAAAGAGAGAACATATGGGATTTTACTTGATTCCAATGAATATAGGTTCGTATTTTCTACCTGCAATATCAGGTCTTGCGAATCGACCTATATAGTTATTAGATTGTTTCTTTTCTGTTTCTGTGCCTTCTAGTGTAGATTGTATCTTTGTTCCTTGTTGTGTTGATAGTGATAACCACCAAACTTGTATATCTTTAAATCCTGCCTCAACCATACAATCATATGTATCTTCCTCAAAGGTCTTATATGATTTAACATTTGCAACATTGAAACCTGCATATTTACCTGGCTTCAATCCTCTATATGCGTTTTGTATAGTCTTCAATAAGAAACCGTTTCTCCACTCATCTTGTATTTGAAATTTATTATATGATTGTTCTGGTTCATCACCATATTGTTCGTGTCCTAAATAAGGTGGACTAGTAAATACAAAGTCTAAACTATTTTCTTCAGGTATATAAGTTTCACTACCTTGTCTTAATAATGTGTAAGTTTTGTGGGTATGACCATAGTCAGTTCTAATCTTTTTTAGTCCTTCAAAAGTAGGTATACACGGATCAGTTCCTATATAATTAACCCCAGCTGCGATTGCACCCATAAGTCTACCACCATAACCCATACTAGGATCCCATACTGTACCTGCTTCTGTACCTTCTAATGGACTATCTTTATCTACAAATATATCATACATAGTTGCAGCCGCTGTAGGTCTAAAATTTGATACCATTTGAGTACCAGAGTATCTTCTTAACATTGCTCTCATATCTGATTCTGTAATTTTGTGTGCTTCTCGTTTTGTGAAGAAAGTGCCTGTAAGTATTTTGTTAATACCTTTTTCTAAATGTTCTTCGTCTTCCCATATCTCCATAGGTGTTTTCATCTTACCACATTTGATACTCCAAGCGTGTGGCATATAAGACCAAGCTATTGATAAACCGTGAGTTGATTGACCTATGATTTTATTAGGTGTGTCTAGGATAGTATCTCTTTGAAATGATACTAAATTCTGAAATTCTTTATCCCGCCATTTTCTATCTTTAGGGTAATGGGGGAACCCTTTATTATCTTTCCAATCTCTAACTACTTCTTTTGCGTTTGACATATACATTACCTGGTAGTCTACCTTTTGACCACTTAGTACTACCGATTAAATTCATATTCATTTTAACATAAAATCTGTTGGCTGTCAAGTTGTCAGCTCTTACTGATAAAAACACATCTCTAGGACAGTAGTCAAAAAAGTTATTTAATATTGCTTGAGCCATACCAGACCCTGGCGAATCACTTGCTATTTGATGTAATACAGTATCGCCTTTTCTAACGTGAACATCACCAATTGTCTGTCTTCGTTTAGCTTGATGAAAGGTTATTAGTATGCCGTCTTCTAAAATTAGTTGTTTCTTTGCGATCATTCTTTTCATATAGTCAGTTCTTACGTGGGGAAACCATTTCTTATGACTATAAAAGATTTGTTTTACTTTCTGAAAATCACTTTTTTTTGCTAGTATCACATTTCCTCTGCTTGCTTTATTAAGTTTTTAATCTTTGGATTATTAAATACATCTACAACTAAATGTAGTCTATCAAAAAGCGCTTTATTATGTACAGCGTGTGGCTTAGATACATCAACATAATAGTATTTACCTGTTTGTAATTCAAAGCTGTGTGCTGTTTTTCCTTCCCATAAATAAAAATGTACGTTTTCATTAGTTCTTAATGGTATGTGTATTCTTACTATTCTACCTGACTTAATATCTTTATCAACTTTATCTGTATGTTTTTTAACTGATGTACCTGCTCTTAATCTCATTATTCTAACTCTTTCTAGTTCAGCAGGTATATGTGATAGTATTTCTTTAATAGGTAGTAATGCAGATTCTTCATATAGATAAGTCCATCTTAATGTGGCCTTTTCATCTACACCACTTTTTAAAACACCAGGTTTTAAAATGTCTCCTATATCATCACCGTATCCTCTAATTGATATAGCATCCCAATTTTCTTTTTTATTGTATTTTGTTTTAACAGGCGAATATTTTATATTGTCTAAAAATAATGTTGCCTCTTTCAAACTTTGTTTATGTTCAGGTAAGTCTAATTCTTCGCATATTTTTTCCATCGTTTTTGCACCTTTCTTATTTCTTTATCTCGTTTTTTCATAGCATAATTTAATTTAAATTTACTTACTTTTTCTGTAAATATAATTCCATTCATATGATCCAGTTCGTGTTGAAAACATCTAGCTACAATTCCGATCATATCTTCTTCCTGTTCTTTCAGTTCTTCGTCAAAGTATTTAACCTTGACAGCACTTGGTCGTTCTATATCCAAAAATAAAAAAGGAAAAGTAAGACAACCTTCCTTTAGTCTTGTTGTTTGTTTACTGGCTTCAACTATCCTAGGATTGATACACGTCCACCTTTTGTTATTATGTATTTCTGGATGTCCCATTATAAACATTCTATATGGTTTACCGACCTGATTAGCAGATAATCCTATGCCACCATAGAGTTTCGTTGTATCAAACATATTATCTACAAATTCTTTTAATTCAATCTTTTCTATTTTTTTAAATTCGTTTATATCAAAAGGTGCTATACTGGATAGGACCCTTGGATCAGATGGTGGTAATAAAACAAATTTATCCATTATTTTAACCTCGTAAAGTTTTTGTATTTTTCAAATTTAATTATATTAGTAAATCTATCAAATAGTATATCCCCTTTATGTGATATAATAAATGTATTTTCTTTTGTTAATGTTTTAAGTATTTTAAAAAAATCATCTGTTCCTTGACCATCTAAACTGCTATCAAATATTTCGTCTAATATTAATAGGTTTGTATTTGTACTATTTTTCATTTTAGCAATAGTTCTCCAAGTAAATAATAATGCTAAATCTATTCTTAATTTTTCACCTTCACTAAAACTATTGTAATTAAAGTTATCTCTAAATCTACTTTTAATTGTTTCATTAAACTCCTCATCTAAATGAAAGTTAACAAAGAAGTCCATCGCCTGTAGGTACTTATTAATCAAATTATTCATTATTGGTAGATACTTCTTAATAATGTTAGCTTTAACACCTGTATCATTTAATATCTCCCTAGCAATATCAATATATTTTTTGTCTTCTACTACTTTTATCTTTTCAAAGTTTACTAATTTTAAATCTTCTTCTATCTGTTTTAATTCATCTGCTACTTTATTTGTATCTTTTGATTCAGTTTCTAACTTGACAATTTCAGTATCTAATCTATTGGAGTGTCTATTGATTTCTGAAATAGAAGTGTTTACTTTAGCCACAGATATATTTAATTCAGATAATCTTTCAGCAATTTTATTCATTTCTTCTATTTTCGCTTCTGTTATTTCTGCCTCTTTAGATAATTTTTTTAGTCCCGATTCTAACTCCCATATTTTTCTTTTCTCATCTGATAATTTATTTTGTTTAAATGTTAAGTCAATTGGTTGTGTACAAGTAGGACAGTTATCATTGTTTTCAAAAAAATCTAAACTGCTCTTATGTCTTTCTAAATTAGTTTCAATCTTCGCTTCAAGTTTATATAATTCATTTGCCTTTTTATTGTGTTGGTCGCCACCCCATACCTCTGCTTTTGTAGATATTATTTTTTCATTAAATAATTGTAATTTCTGATTGTAGTCATAATTACTTTGAGCGTTTTCTTTTAATTGTTCTTTTCTATATTCTATATCAGTGTTATCTCTATTTTGTATTTGTTCAAAATGGTTCTTTTGTAATTCATATTTTTCCTGCATTAAATCATATCGGTGTTTAACATCAACAACAGATTTATTTAACTCACCTTGTTTCTGTCTTAATAATAGGTCCATATGACTAAAGACTCTTATGTCTAATATTTCCTCTACAACCTCTCGTCTATATCTAGCACGTAGGTGCATAAAAGGTTCATAAGAAGTAGAACCTAATATAACAACTTGACAAAAGGCACGATAATTACATTTTAAAATATTTTGTTCTAGCATATTTTGATAATCTACATTAGAAGCCATTTGGTCTAATAGAATACCATCAGAATATATCTCAAATACATTTGGTTTAATACCTCTTATAATTTTATATTTTTTATTATGTGTTTCAAGTTCACACTCTATTTCACAATCAGCATTATTGATTGTATTAACAAGTTGCTCTTTTTTAATATCTCTAAATGACCGATTAAATAAAACAAAACATAATGCGTCAAGTAAGGTTGATTTACCTGCACCATTCATACCAATAATTAATGTTGATGGTGATTTTGCTAGATCAACTTCTATAAATTGATTGCCTGTAGATAGAAAATTACGCCATCTTAATTTTTTAAAATATATCATGCTTTAGTATCACTTGCCTCAATGTAAATAGATTTTAAATATTGTTTCAGTTTTGTTTTATTCACATCTGTTTCTAACTGGTCAATATAGTTATTTAGGAATGTAACTGTATCTTCACCCATTTCTAAAATATCATCTCTTACGCTAGCTTTAATATCAGAATAGTCCTCTATAATATTTAAATCGTGTACTGTTATTTCATTATACAATCTTTCCGCAAATTTGTCAAACATCATATCATTTGTCTTGTTTAATACTATTAATTTAACAAAGTGATTATTGTAAGGCGCCAAATCAAAGAGATTATAATTATTCTTTTTATCATCATATATTATCTTTTTATGAATTGTATTAGGGTTGCTTACTCTGGTTAATTCTCTTGTTTCTGTATCAAATATAGTAAATGCTTTAGGGTCTTTATAATCTGACCAAGTCATCTCATATTGAGCACCACAATAAAATATTTGTCCATCATCTGTATGTTTATGAAAGTGTCCTGATATTACTCTTTCAAATCTACTAAAGTCTGATTTTGCATTTCCATATTCATTGATAATACCATTTTGCATTTCAACACCTTTTATTTCTAAATGACCTATAAGAATATCTGTTTTAGCTGTTCGTAGCATTTCCATAGAATGTTCTCTATTGTCATCACAAATCCAAGGTACAAATAAAATATCAGTACCATCAAAATTTACTACTTCAGATTTTTCATATACCCAAGGTTCGTTTCTTTTATCAAAGGTTGTATATAAGTTTTCTATTGCATTAACATTGTTGGTATTTTTAAAATAGGTATCGTGGTTTCCAATAATTATATGAGTGTCTATTTGTTCTTCATATAATCGGTCCCAAAATCTTTTTCTAAAAATAGAAGCTGTTTGAAAATTAATAAACTTACGTCTATCAACAACGTCTCCTAAATGTACCAATGTTTTGATATTGTTTTCCTCCAGATAGGGGAAAAAGATTTCATCATAAAACTTTAATTGATAGTTTCTAAACGCTTCACTATCATTTCTGACACCGAAGTGTGTATCATTTAGTAGAGCGATTTTCACCTGTTTTTATCCATTGTATTTGTTCAAATAATTAATAATGTTTTTCATGACCATTATCTATCCTTTTACCAATGGTACAAAAGCTACTCCAGTTAATGACTCTTGGTCATAAGATGTTTTTGTCTTTGTAATTAATTCTAATTTACCCTTGTAAGGTATAATCATTTTACCACCCACATTTAATTGCTTAATCAACTCTTGTGGAATCTCATTTGACATAGCTGTAACTATAATTCTATCATAAGGAGCATTCTCTTTCCATCCTTTATAGCCGTCACCAACTTTTAATTTAATGTTTACATATCCTAATTGTCTTAATAACTTTTCAGTCTTTTGCGATAGTTTAAAAATTCTTTCTACTGAATAAATATCATAAGCCATTTCTGCTAATATAGCGGCTTGATAACCTGAACCTGTACCTATTTCTAATACCTTATCTAAAGGTTTTATATTAAGTTTATCGGTCATATATGCCACAATAAAAGGTTGTGATATTGTTTGACCAAAACCTATTGGTAAAGGTGTATCTAAATAACCAGCACCCTTTTCTTTTATAAATTTATGTCGTGGTACTTGTTGTACTGCCTGTAGCACTCTATCACTAATAGACTCATCATAAGTCTTAATAATTTTAATCATTTCTTTCATATCTCTAATGTGTGCCATATACCATCCTCTCTATTGGCAGTTTTGCTTTTCTCATTAGGTATAATCTTCTAAAATGCTTTTGTAGGTTCTTTTCTTTCTTTTCTTAACCTTTATATCTTTCATTTGAGGTTGTTCGTCTGTAGATGGTTTATTCTTTCTTAAAAATTCTAAAAATTGATTTTTATAACCGCTGTTTGTATCTCCAGGCATTACAGCAAACTCATCTATACCTGCTTGTTCAATCATCCTATATTTAATGTTTGATTGTTTTTTTTCTTTTTGTATTCTTCTAATAAAAGCATAATATATTATTTGTGTAAAGTAAGCAAACGGATTGTTTGATTTGGCTGGGTTAAAGTTTTTAAGATATTGTAAGCAATTTTCTATACCATCAGAAATCATATCATCTCTAAAAGTATAATTTATAAAATTAGGTCTATAAGATAAGTGATTAGCAATCTTTAAAAAACACTCACCTATATAATTTGTTACAGGTGGTGATTTACGCCCTCTTTTGTCGTTTTTCTCACACTTGTCCTTAAACTCTATCATCGCTAATAGGAACTTTTTATTATCTACGTAATGTTGGGATTTCTTTTTTGTTTTTAATTTTGTAGTCATAATATAATAATACTATAATTTTTGGGATTTGTCAAGCTTCTCCAGGTTTTTTTGTGATTTTTTTTTCGCTTAAATCCAGCACTAGGATTGCGATCCGAAAAATCCTTTATGTATTCAGAATATATCTGCTACAAAGGATGATATGCCTTTAACTAAACACCAACTTCAACAGAATGTGAAATAGAATTTGTTGAACAATGATCTGCTCTAATATTGTTATGTTCAGTTACAACTGCTTGATTATTATATTCATTATAAGCTTCTTCGTTAGCAAAGATTATTTCATAAGTAAAATTCAATCCATTTATATCATTTGTTTCAACAACTTTTTGTGTAATTTTACCCTCATCAAACATAGTGTTGATTAGTGCAGTTAATCCTGCTGACATTGTATGCAAAGACACGTCAGCACTCGGTTTTGTATATTTAGTTCTTACTTTATAACTCATATTTCTATTTATGCTTCTACATAGCCTGTATTATTGTCTTTTTTAATTTTTTATTTTCATAGGTGCTTGACATGTGGGAAATAGATGATATAATACCTATGTGGGTTGTTGCTAGAAAGCTAGCTACCTCGTGTTAGTGAATCCTTTTACTAGGCATATTCAACCAGTTAACCATATCCTTTAAGTTCTTCTTATTAATATTGTTATTATTTGATGGCGGAAGTTCGTCTCCTGATGGAGGAATTTCGTCTCCCCATTCATCATCTTTCATATCTCTTTGTATAAATCCTGGTAAAGCTTGTTTTGATTCTCTCAATGAACCAACAAGTTTACCATATCTATGTGTAAATTCATTGGTAGCATTGCATATTGTGATAATTTTATCAACAGGTATAGTTACAATTCTCTCATCTGTAAAACCAACCCATTTAACTAGCGCAATATAATCAGATATGCCGTGTTCAGTAATACGAGGAATGTATTTTATTAACATCGGCTCTTGTAATCTCAATAGTTTTGAGCTATCAGGTAGTTGATTTTCTTTAAGAGGAAATTTGCAACAAATTTCTTCACCAGAAACTAGTCTTATTATCTTAACAGCTTTTGTATCAATTCTATTAATCATACTACTATTTATCTTTTCCATTCAAGGAAACGCTATGTATTTCATAGTTAAATCCTTCTCTATTATATAATTCAACTCGTTCCTGGAAGTGTGTTAAAGTAAAGTTTTTCTTACCTTTGTATGTTAAATCATCTGAAATATCATATACTGTAGCGCTTTGTTTCTTATCACCAACACGTAAGCCACGGCCTATAGATTGTAATACTCTTATAGGACTCTTACTAGGGCTACTAAAAACAATGTTGTGTAAATTACGAATATTGATACCAGTACTGAACGTCCCGAAAGAAGCGACAATAATTGCATTGTCAGACTTCTCCGTGATTTCTCTAATTTTTTCTCTATCATCTGTTTCTGTTCCACCATAAACGAAAAACACCTTTCGCTTAGGGTCTGCTTTCTCTTTAATAAATTGATGTAATTGATCTCCGTGCTTTTCAACTAGTTGGAACAAACATAAAGTATTTCCATTTAGTGCCAAGGCAAGATTTCGTATGTATTTATTACGTGCCTTATTTTGAACCAAATACTCCAATTCTTCAAAGTACTTAACACCGTAAACACTCTTTGATTCACTTTCTGGATACTTTAAATTTAAACAGACAATTTTTAAATTTGAGAGTTGTTTTCTATCTATCAATTCTTTTGTTGATACAACCTTATTAACCATACCAAACAGGCCTTGCAATACTAACTTATGTGTTCTACTATCATCTAAAGTGCCTGTCAAACCTATTCTATATTTACAATCAACAAGTTTGGTCATAATTTTTGTCAATGATACTGCTTTAAATAAATGTGCCTCATCACCTAGTACAGCCCCATAGTCTTTAAAAAATTGTTTTGGAAGTTTATATAATGATTGCCAAGTTGATATAACAACTCGTTTGTTTTCATCTATTTCATAACCGTGATATTTTCTACTAACATTTTTCTCTACATTAAACCCATAGTCTTTGAAGTCTTTATATAATTGTTCCACCAATGAGGTTGTAGGAACAACAATTAAAATATTATTATCAATGACATTAAGGTAGTGTCTTACCAACATATAAATGATTAATGATTTTCCTGAGGCAGTAGGCGATAATATTATGCCTCTATCATATTCCAAGGCAAATTTAAAACCTTCAATTTGATAGTCCCTCGGCGTGATAGATAGTTCATAAGAGTCTATTAAATCGTTTATGGCGGCGGCTGTGTGTGTTTTAAATGTTAAAATATCACTAGATTCAATGATATGTACATTTTTCTCTTTACACCAATGTTTTAAGTAAGGGTACAATCCAACGTATAATTGACCTGTAGCATACGAATATAATCTAATTTTTCCATCCCAAAATCTATTACGAAATTGGGGTGTAAACTTAAAACCAGGGACCTCAAATGAAAAATAATCAGACAATTCTCTACGGATGCTAGCGTCAGCATCAATCCGAATGTAAACATCATTGACCTTGTCAACTATAATGTTTTGCATTTTTTAGATAACGCCAGAAGTGAATTTACGCCACTCAATTGCGTTCTTTATTTGAAAGGAACGATTCGCAATTAATCTGATTGTCTTATCCAAATAGTTAACAGTACTCTCAATATAAGTTACCTTTTGTTCTAACTTAATTAAGTCTTTATCTGATTTTAGATATTTGTCAACGTCTGGTTTTAAAATTTTAAGATTAAAAGGATTTTCTCTATAGACTTGTGGGTCTGCTTTACCTGTGTAATATTCCCACTTATCTCTAATCATTATATCTCTATCTTGTTCTGCTTTTTTTAAGAGATTAACATATTGATTGTGAAATTTGCAATACTTATTATGTAAGGCAGGTGTTTTTAACGACTCAATGTCTAATTCTGTATCGTTTAATTTTAAATCTTTATCTGCTAATTCCTGCAATTCATCAAATGTCATAATAACTCCATTATATCAGATTAGGACTAAAAAGTCAATAATCTATGATGTCGTTTCCACAGTTCTACCAGCACCAACATTAGCAAATTCATAAATTTTATATTGAAATGTTGCTGTAGCATTTAAATAATCAACGTCTGTGGCCTGCTGATTATAGTCTAATCCAGATAGTGATATTGGATATATATCTCTAAATCTGACTTCTATATTGGCATTGTTTTTACTTGTCAATATAAAAAGTGTAGAATCAGAATACAAACCACCATCATCTGGAGTTTGTTTAGATACAACACCGTGTTCTTTTGAATAATCTTCGCTTGTTGTTGTTGGGTATCTATCTGTCCCAGCACCTTGCAATGTTCTATATTGAGAGTAATCTTTTGGAAAACCTAAACCTGTCATCCATCCGTGTATCTCTCTATAGTTTTCTAAATTTTCATCTACCAAAAAACTAATACCTAAAGTATCATAAACTACCTTATCTCCAGGCATAGGTATATCTTTCAAAGGTGTAGGTAATTCAGTTGAACCCATTGTAAGACCTGGTATATTAGCTGCTGTGCAAAAATACTCAACTTTAGGTAGTTTGACTATACTAAATCTAAATTGCGTTGGACTTGCATAGTCCATTTTAGTCGGTTGTCTATCTATAGCTTTTAGTGTTGTCATAATAATAACCCTATTACTAAACCTATCAATATTCCTTCACACCAAAATGCCCACCTATGTGAACCTTTTGCTGTATGTTTTTTTATAAATTCTTTTGTCCAATCATTCATACTACTATTTATATGTTAACTGTACAGTATGCTAATGCCAATATTATAATAGCAAACACAAAAATATAGAGATATTCTATTAATATTGTTCTCACCCATTTCTTCATACTACTATTTATATCTATTTAATAAGGGTAGAATTGTCTGTGTTAATCTTCTACCCTTAATAATTATTTATATCTGGAATTTAGACCAAAAAAAAGGGCGACCGAAGCCGCCCTTCTTAATTTGTTATTCAACAAATATTACATAATGTTCTTAACTTGAACACGTCTGTAGTATCTGTTAGCATTGATTGCACCAACACCGTCAGAAACAATTGCTGAACTAGCACTTGCACCAGCAAAAGGATTCGCAACAAGACCATATCTCGTCTTAAATCCAATTTTTGGCTGGAAAGTATCTTGTCCAACAGCTCTTACCATTTGTAAAGGTACATATGGGCAGTAAAATAATCCTGC
>CETA01152071.1_pt1 | contig 15343 bp, 16 predicted proteins | sample 531251 | NCBI WGS metagenome assembly CETA01 (sample SAMEA2622362, study PRJEB7988) | marine metagenome | biome: marine biome (ENVO:00000447); feature: mesopelagic zone (ENVO:00000213); material: "saline water (ENVO:00002010), including plankton (ENVO:xxxxxxxx)" | depth 380 m
TTTTTGTAGAATTAATTTCTATAAACATGGCTGGAATATTACTGCTTTTGGCTTTTTCTTTTTTTGGATCTTATGGAATGTCCGCGGCGTTATCCTTATGCATGCAATTTTCTCTTCCAACTGCTTCCGCAACTATGTTTGCTGTATTTATGAGTGCAAGGCATTTTTCAAGAATTATAGGTGAATCTATAGCAGGCACGATGGATAGTTTTGGTTTAGATATTAAGGATATTTATTTAATGATGGCAATTCTATCGATCCTACCCTTATTATTCTTAATAAGAGTTAAAAAATTAACATAATAGAGAGCTTTTTCTTCAGTATTAATAAGCTTGACACATATTGTTGCAAGGTTATAGTCGCGCCCACTAGTTTTTTGTAATCGTCAAAAAAATTAAAGAGATTAAAATGTACGCTGTAATTAAAAGTGGTGGAAAACAGTACAAAGTCGCGAAAGATGATGTAATTGCTGTAGAAAAACTTCCTTTGGAAAAAGGAAAGAAGGTTAACATTACTGAAGTTCTTTTAATTTCTGAAAATGGTAAACCTGTAGTTGGGAATCCTTTAGTAGATGGTGCAAGCGTAGATGCTGAAGTAGTTGATCAGATTAGAGCGAAGAAAATTATTGTCTTTAAAAAGAAGCGTCGCAAAAATTATAGACGGAAAATTGGGCATAAACAAAATCTAACAAGTATTAAAATCACAGCAATTAATACTAAAAAAACAAAGACTGCAGAAAAAAAAGTTACTAAAAGCACTAGCAAAACAGGAACAAAGACTAGTACCAAAGCGAAGGCATCTCCAGTAAAAAAGAAGACTGCAGAAAAAAAAGTTGAAGACAAAATGAAAACTGCTACTACTAAGAAAAAAACTAGTGTAAAAGCTACCTCTAAGGGTAAAAAGGAGTAAGAAATGGCTCACAAAAAGGCTGGTGGATCATCAAGAAATGGAAGAGATTCGGAGGGGAGAAGACTAGGCTTAAAAAAATTTGGAGGCGAAAGCGTTATTCCTGGAAATATAATTGTAAGACAAAGAGGAACAAAGTGGAAGCCAGGTGAGAACGTAGGCCTAGGTAAAGATCACACTATTTTTGCTCTTATTGAAGGTACTGTTGATTTTAGAAAAGCTAGAAATGGAAGACCGATTGTCTCTGTAAAACCGGCTACAGGAACTACAAATTAATTATCACTTCCTTCTTTTATTAATATTATTATTAACAAAGACTAAAATTAAAGAGTCAGGTTATGAAATTCCTTGATCAAGCTAAAATATATACTCGCTCCGGAGATGGCGGAAATGGTTGCATCAGTTTTCGAAGAGAAAAATATGTCGAATTTGGAGGGCCAAATGGAGGAGATGGTGGAAAAGGTGGAGACGTTATTATTAGATGCGTTGAGGGCCTTAATACGCTTATTGATTACAGATTTAAGCAACATTTCAATGCAAGAAGTGGTTCCCCAGGAGCAGGAAGTAATAAAACTGGGAAATCAGGTAAAAATTTAGTTTTAGAGGTCCCGACGGGAACAACGGTTCTTGAAGAAGATAATGAGAATATTATTTCTGATTTAACAACGGTAGGACAGGAAATAGTTCTTCTTAATGGAGGTAATGGCGGATTTGGTAATAATCATTTTAAAACTGCAGAAAATCAATCGCCTAGACATGCAAATGATGGGCAAGCAGGAAAAGAACAATGGATATGGTTTAGACTAAAATTAATTGCTGATCTGGGTCTATTGGGTCTCCCCAATGCAGGAAAATCAACTTTTTTATCAACTATTACCAGCGCTGAACCTAAAATTGCTGACTATCCTTTTACTACAATCCATCCTGTTTTAGGCATTGCAAATCATAAATCTAATGAAATCACGATAGCTGACATACCAGGTCTTATTGAGGGTGCTCATGGTGGAAAAGGTCTAGGAGATAGATTTCTCGGGCATATTGAAAGATGCAACACACTCTTACACCTTATAGATTCCTCAAATCAAAATCCGATCAAAGATTGGGATACAGTCCGCAATGAGGTTATTTCATATTCTATAGAACTTGCGGATAAGGAAGAAATAATTGCATTATCAAAAACAGACACAATAAGTGAAGAGGAATTGAAGGAAAAAACAGAATTGTTAAAGAAACATACTGGGAAAAAAGTTATTTCTATATCTTCAATAACAAAAGAAGGGATAGAGGAGGCGCTTGATTATATTATTGCAAATCTTATGAACGTCGAAGAAAATGATGAGGACCAAAAATGGACACCATAAAGAATATAAAAGATTGCGCAAGAATAGTAGTAAAAATTGGATCCTCTTTAGTTGTTAAAGGAAATAAAGACATTAATGAAGAATTTTTGAAAAATATTTCAGAAGATCTTCTAGAACTGAACAAGCTCGGCAAGGAAATAGTTATAGTTTCATCAGGCGCCATAGCTTTAGGAAGAAAACATCAGAAAGACAAAAAGTTGACTTTGGCAGAAAGTCAGGCTGCCTCAGCAATAGGACAAATAGAGTTAATAAATGGATGGAAAAAAGTACTTGAAAAGAAAGGTTTAAAAACAGCACAAATCTTGATAACTGCCAACGATACCGAGAACAGAAAGAGATATCTTAATGCCCGAGCAACATTTGATGAGCTTTTAAAGGAAGAGTACATCCCCATTGTTAATGAAAACGATACGGTTGCAACTTCAGAGATAAAATACGGAGACAATGATAGATTGGCAGCAAGGATTTCGGGAATGATTTCAGCGGATAGTTTGGTTTTACTTTCAAATGTTGAAGGTTTGTATTCTAAAGACCCCTCAAAGGAAAAAGCCGAAATAATAAGAGAAGTTAACAATATCGACAAAAATATTATTTCTATGGCTGGAGGAGCAAGTGATATGGGCCAAGGCGGGATGGTAACAAAGATTGAAGCTGCTAAGATCTCAACCAAATCTGGTTGTTATATGATTATATCATCTGGAAAAAAAATTAACCCTCTAATTTCACTAGAAAAGGGAAAATTTGGAACATGGTTTCTACCGCAACCAGGGAATAAGAATTCTTTAAAGAAGTGGATCTCTGGAAGTATAAATCCATCGGGAACATTATATATTGATAATGGTGCACATAAGGCCTTAATGAATGGAAAAAGCCTACTGCCTGCGGGAATTTTTAATTTCGAAGGAACTTTTGAAAAAGGTGACACCATAATTATTGAGTTGGAAAATAATAATGAAGTTGCAAGAGGCTTGATAAGTTTTAATTCAGCCGATCTTGAAAAGATTATTGGTAAGAAATCAGAAGAAATTGAGAACATATTGGGTTATCTTGAAAGGCCTGAAGTAGTACACAGAAATAATCTAGTTTATTCTGGAGATAAAATAAAAGGCAATGACTGAAAAAATAAAAAAAATACTTTTAGAAATAGGTAAGGAAGCGAGAAAAGCTTCTCAGCAACTAGCCATGGCCGATAGTAAAATTAAAGACAATGCTTTAGCTTTAATGGGAAGATCTATAATCGAAGATAAAAAAATAATTATTCAGGAAAATCAAATTGATATTGAGAAAGCTAAGGAAAATAATATTTCTAATGCCTTTCTGGATCGCCTTACATTAAATGAAGAAAGAATAGAATCTATTGCTATAGGTTTAAAAGAAATTTCAAATTTAAATGATCCTGTTGGCGAACAGATCGGAAGGTGGAAACGGCCTAATGGTCTAGACATTGCAAGGGTTAGAACCCCATTAGGAGTCATAGGTGTAATTTATGAAAGCAGGCCTAATGTTACTGCTGACGCTGGCGCCTTATGCCTTAAGGCGGGAAATGCCGTAATACTTAGAGGCGGATCAGAAAGTTATAATTCCTCAAAAGCTATACATAGATGTCTAGTGAAAGGACTTGAGGCAGCAGGTTTGTCTGGAACATCTATACAAATAGTTCCTACTACTGATCGAGAAGCGGTAGGATATTTACTTTCTGGACTAGATGGAAGTCTGGATGTAATAGTCCCGAGAGGTGGAAAAAGCTTAGTAGCTAGGGTTCAAAAAGAAGCAAGGATTCCCGTCTTCGGACATCTTGAGGGAATTTGTCATCTTTATGTGGATAAGGATGCAGATGTTGAAAAAGCTGAAAAAATTGTAGTTAATGCAAAAATGAGAAGACCAGGAATATGCGGCGCTGCGGAAACCTTACTTATTGATGAAGCCAAAGCCAATACTATGTTACCAATTTTAGCTAATGCTTTAGAAGAATCAGGTTGCGAGTTAAGAGGGTGTAATAGAACTAGAAATATCATTAACAGTCTAATTCCGGCTGAAGAAAAGGACTGGACTACAGAATATCTCGATTCTGTAATAAGCATTAGAATTGTTGATGGTATTAGAGGGGCAATTGATCATATAAATTCATATTCTACCAACCACACTGATTCCATAATCACAGAGAATAAATCAACTGCTGAAGTCTTTCTTAAAGAAATTGATAGCGCTATAGTCATGCACAACACCTCAACTCAGTTCGCAGATGGTGGAGAATTTGGAATGGGTGCAGAAATTGGTATAGCTACAGGAAGATTCCATGCACGAGGTCCTGTTGGAGTTGAGCAGCTTACAAGCTTCAAATATGTGGTTCGTGGAACGGGGCAAACTAGACCTTAAGATAAAAAAGTGGAAGAAAATCTTTTACCCATATTTGAAGGATCCAGAGTTGGCCTCTTTGGCGGCTCTTTTAATCCAGCGCATGAATGGCATTATCAAGTGTCAAATAGGGCACTAACCAAATTTAAATTAGACAAAGTCATATGGCTTGTTTCTCCAAATAATCCATTGAAAGAAATTCATAATCTGATGGGATATGATGAAAGATTAAAAAGTGCTCAAAAGCAGGCAAGATCTTTGGATTTCTTCGTTAGCGATTTCGAGAAAAAAATTCAATCGGAATATTCAATTGACACCGTAAGAAAAATAATGGAATTGCATCCAAAGACAAAATTTATTTGGATAATGGGATCAGACTGTGCTGCTGAGATTGAGAAATGGAGAGAATGGAAGAGTTTTCTAGAAACCCTGCCAATAGCAATTTACCCAAGACCCTCCTTTACGGCTGATTCCGGAAAATTAAGAATTATAAAGGAGTTTTGTAAGAATATAGATGATCTTGAGAATTTAGACATAATACAAGAAAAACCGCCATGTATAACTTTTATTCCTGGTCCAATGAGCGATATTTCTTCTACGACAATCAGGGAAAGTAAAATTGACTAATATAATCGAAAAAATTCTGTTTAAGCTCGAAGATGATAAAGCATTAAATATTGTAAAGCTCAACCTTAAAGGAAAAACAGATGTAGCGGATTTTCTTGTTATTGCAACTGGAACATCAAGCCGCCACGTTAGTTCCATTTCTGAACATTTAATAGATGAATTCAAAAAATTAGGAGTTATTGGAATTAAACCTGAAGGTTTGACTAGGGGAGATTGGGTCTTAATCGACGGAGGAGACATAATTGTCCATATTTTCCGGAAAGAAGTTAGACAATTTTATAACTTGGAAAAGTTATGGGATTCTTCTGTTAATCAGAATAACAAAAGCTTTTAGTTATATGATTATCACTATCCAATCGATTGGAATTATAAAAAACAGTCCTATTTTCGAACTCCAAGAAGATTACAAAAATAGAATTACCAATCAAGGAAAATTAATTGGTATAAAGGATGTAATAATTAACGAAAATCGATCCTCAAAGAAAAAAGATTTAAAAGCGCGTATACAAGAGGAATTTTCCAGACTAACAAAGGATAAAGATAAAAATTCCTTCAAAATCTTACTGGATAAGAAGGGTAAGAGAGTGGATTCTAAAAATATATCTCAGTTGATTAAGGATATTATGAAAAATGGACAAAACATAAATTTTTATATAGGCGGATCCGACGGAATACCTAATAAGAATTATAACGACTTTGATAAAATAATTTCTTTTGGAGAGTTAACTTGGCCCCATAGAATGTTTAGAATAATGCTTATGGAACAAATTTACAGAGCTCTTACTATTATTAATAATCATCCTTATCATAAATGAAAATGGTCATTCACACACATAGACTGATTAAAAAAACCATTTTTGCCTTTCTTATTGGCGCAATAGTGCTGGCAAGCGAAAATTTGTTGGCGAAAGAATCTATTTCTGAAGAAAATAAAATACTAATAGAAAAGGTATTTGATTTGGTGGATGAAGAGTATATAGATTCTACTGATGAAAATGATCTAGTCGAATCTGCAATTAATGGTATGTTGCAATCCTTAGACCCTCATTCAATATATTTATCTCCTCGCGATTTTAACGACCTGCAGAATGATACCAAAGGTGAATTTGGAGGCCTTGGTATTGAAGTCACTATGGAAAATGGTGTTATTAAGGTTATTGCTCCAATTGATGATACTCCTGCTCAAATTGCTGGAGTACTCGAAGGTGATTATATTACACATATAGATAATGAGCCTATTCTAGGAAAAAGCCTCAATGAATCCGTAAAACTTATGAGAGGAAAACCAAACAGTGAAATCAGAATAACCTTAGTAAGGGAAAATGTTGATGAAGCATTTGATCTTAAAATTGTAAGAGCAATTATTAAAATACCAGGTGTATCCGTTAAGACTATTGGAAACAAACAAACAATTGGATATATAAGGATTTCTGCCTTTAATGAAAAAACCTCGGAAAAACTTTTTCAGGAACTAAGTATGCCACAAAATAATGATTATTCTATAGTTAAAGGCTACATTCTTGATCTCAGACGAAACCCAGGAGGTCTATTAAGACAGGCAATAGAGGTGACTAATATGTTTCTTGAGAAAGGAGAGATCGTATCAACAAAGAGACCAAGATTTCAGAATACGATACGATCTTTTAATGCCAAACCTGGAGATATTATCCATGGAATGCCTCTAATTATCCTTGTAAACGGTGGATCTGCTTCTGCTTCAGAGATTGTTGCTGGCGCACTTCAAGATAATCATAGAGCCATTTTAATAGGCACTAAAACTTTTGGAAAGGGTTCGGTTCAAACACTTTATCCAATCGGAAAAAATAGTTTTTTCTTCCAGAGCTCAGAAAATCTAGGTGCTGTAAAGTTAACCACAGCTGAATATTTCACCCCATCAGGAAAATCCATTCAGGCGAAAGGGATTATTCCAGATATAGTCGTTGAACAAAAAATAAATAAAGATATTAACCCAGAGAATTATGTTGTTGGAGAGACACACCTAAAAAAATATATTAAAAATTCTAAAAAAGAAGAAAAAATGTCTGGATCTTCATCTTACATACCTGGAAATAAAACAGAAGATACACAGCTTAATCTAGCTATAAACTTACTTAATCAACTTTCAATATCTAAAGATAAATCATAAAAATTTGTGAAGGTTACAAAAGTTGGAAAAGAAAATTATAAAACTTAGGGATTGTGTCGGAATTATTTTAGCCAGAAAAGATGGTAAAATATGGACAGGTAAAAGAAAGTTAGGCATAGGCGTAAGAATCGGAGAGAAAAATCTCTGGCAAATGCCTCAAGGGGGTATTGATGAAGGAGAGACCCCTGAAGAAGCGGCCTTTCGGGAATTAAAGGAAGAAACTGGAAGCGATTCAGCTATTATAATTTTGGAGATAAAAGAATGGCTAGAATATTATTTACCTAAAGGATTAATAGGGAAAGCTCTGGGTGGAAAATACGAAGGACAGAGACAAAAATGGTTCTTAATGTTTTTTACTGGTGATGATGGAGAATTTAATCTTAATACTCATAAACCGGAATTTGAAGAGTGGGCGTGGCGCGATCTTGAATCGATGCCTGAATTGGTAGTTGATTTTAAAAAGGACGTTTATCAAGAAATTGTTAAGAAACTTTCACCAGTGAAGGAAAAATTAAATACTTAATCCTTATTCACTAAAAGTATTTCTTTTTTTGTATTTAAATCTTCTTTTTCCTTATCAGATTCTGCTTTATCTAGATCCTTGTCCACTTCATCCAATAGTTGACTATGTTCATCAGAAGAAGATTCCGTTAAATTAAAGGATCTTTCGGCTAAAAGAGTGATACCTTCTGAGGAAACATCGGCAAAACCACCATCCACGAGATATTTCTTAACGTTACTATTTATAGTAACTTCTACTACCCCAACCCTTAATGAGGTCATAAAGGGGGCATGATTAGGAAGTATTCCGGCATCGCCTTCTTTACCCGGTAAGATGATCATATCCACCTCACCAGAAAAGATTAACGATTCTGGAGAAACAAAATCAAAATTGATCTTTGTGGCCATAATGATTATTCGTCCTCAGAAATTTTTTTAGCTTTAGCGATAGCGTCATCGATATTCCCAATCATAAAAAATGCCGATTCTGGTAGATCATCATATTCACCTTCACACAGACCTTTGAAGCCCTTAATAGTGTCTTCAAGATCAACTAACAAACCTGGTGCTCCAGTAAATACTTCAGCCACATGGAAAGGTTGAGAAAAAAATCTTTCAATTTTTCTTGCTCTTGTAACTATTAACTTGTCATCTTCGCTTAACTCATCCATTCCTAGAATGGCAATAATATCTTGAAGAGATTTATATTTTTGAAGGATTGCTTGAACAGCCCTCGCAACATTATAATGTTCTTCACCGACAATATCTGCTTCCATAATCGTACTTGTTGAATCAAGCGGATCAACAGCAGGATAAATACCTTTTTCCGAAATTGCCCTTGATAAGGTTGTGGTGGCATCCAAATGGGAGAAGGATGTTGCGGGAGCGGGATCAGTCAGATCATCAGCAGGAACATAAATTGCCTGAACGGATGTAATGGAACCTTTATTCGTGGATGTGATTCTTTCTTGAAGATTACCCATATCTATTGCAAGAGTAGGTTGGTATCCAACTGCTGATGGAATCCGACCTAAAAGGGCAGAAACCTCGGAACCAGCTTGAGTGAAACGGAAAATATTGTCAACGAAGAATAAAACGTCTTGACCTTGATCACGAAAATGTTCGGCAACCGTAAGTCCTGATAAACCAACTCTGGCTCTTGCTCCTGGAGGTTCATTCATCTGTCCGTATACCAATGAACATTTCGAACCTTTTCCTCCGCCCTCTTTGTTAACACCGGATTCTATCATTTCCCAATATAAGTCATTTCCTTCGCGGGTTCTTTCACCAACTCCTGCAAAAACTGAATATCCGCCATGAGATTTTGCGACATTATTTATAAGCTCCATAATTAAAATTGTTTTTCCTACACCCGCTCCACCAAAAAGTCCTATCTTGCCGCCTTTAGCATAGGGACATAAGAGGTCGACGACCTTAATTCCCGTAACAAGCACTTCTCTTTCTGTAGATTGTTCAATAAATTCTGGGGCAGACTGATGAATAGATTTTTTCTCTTTTGCCTTGATATCTCCAAGTTCATCAACCGGCTCTCCAACAACATTAATGATACGTCCAAGAGTACCCTCACCAACTGGCACCGAAATAGGTTCTCCTGTGCTTATTACATCCTGTCCCCTTTTCAGTCCTTCCGTTTTATCCATAGCTATAGTCCTAACGGTGTTTTCCCCTAGATGTTGTGCTACCTCCAAAACTAGCTTACTTCCATTTTGCTCTATCTCGAGGGCTTCAAGTATTGCCGGCAAATGGTTTTCAAATTTGACATCGACGACAGCTCCCATAATTTGAACTACTTTTCCTTGATTGATTTCACTCATAATATTCCTCTTTTAGTTTATAGGGCCTCAGCTCCCGAAATTATTTCAATAAGTTCAGATGTTATAGTTGCCTGTCTGGATCGATTGTAAGTAATAGTTAATTGATCAATCATTTCGTCAGCATTTCTTGTTGCATTATTCATGGCTGTTAATCTTGCCCCCTGTTCACTTGCAACATTCTCTAATAAAGCTCTAAATATTTGCACTGATAGATTTCTGGGTAATAAATCGTTTAAAATCTCTTCTTCATCAGGTTCATATTCGTAACAATCGTTGTTATCTCCAATATTTTCAGAACTATCAACATCTAAAGGAATTAGACCTAATGCAGTCGGAACTTGGCTTAAAACTGATGCAAATTTTGCATAATAAATTCGGCACTTATCAAATTCTTTATTCTTAAAAAGTTCAAGGACCTTTAGTGCTACTTCATCGGCTTGGTTGAATCCAACTGTTTTAATATCGGAAAAAATGTAAGACATTATAATTTTATCTCCAAACTCCCTATTTAAGATTTCCTTTCCTTTTTTTCCAACTGTAATAAACTTTACTTCTTTACCCTTCCCTATTAATTCCAGAGCATCATTTTTTGCTAACTTTACAATAGAAGAATTAAAGCCACCACATAAACCTCTTTCTGACGAAGCAATTATAAAAAGATGAGTATCATCCTTCCCTGTACCCACCAATAAGGGTGGTGCATTATCTTGCCTAAAAAATGACTTAGTTAAATTTCTGAGAATGTCAGCTAATTTATCAGAAAATGGTCGTGCAGACTCAACGCCTTCTTTTGCTTTTCTTAATTTTGTCGCGGCAATCATCTGCATTGCTCGAGTAATCTTCTGAGTTGAAGAAACACTCGTAATTCTATTTCTAAGTTCTTTTAATCCTGACAAAATATTCTCTTTATTTTTTAAAATTTGAAGAATGAGACTGAATAGCAGCCTTAATTACTTCTTCGTTATCCACGTTTAATGATTTTGATGTGCGAATATCATCAAGAACATGAGAGTAATCTTTTCTAATTAAATCCAATAATCCATCTTCAAAGGCTCCAATCTGATTCACATCAATTTCATCCATAAAACCGTTTACACCTGCATATATTAGAACTACCTGCTCCTCTGTAGGAATCGGGGAAAATTGTTTTTGCTTTAGCAATTCAGTAAAGCGTTCACCACGAGCTAATAATTTTTGTGTTGATACATCGAGATCAGAACCAAATTGTGCAAATGCTGCTAATTCTCTATACTGTGCTAATTCGCCTTTTATAGAACCCGCAACCTGTTTCATAGCCTTCATTTGTGCTGAGGAGCCAACGCGAGAAACAGACAATCCAATATTAACTGCTGGTCTTATGCCTTGGTAAAAAAGATCAGTCTCTAGGAAAATCTGCCCATCAGTAATTGAGATAACATTAGTGGGAATATAAGCAGAAAGATCATTAGCTTGCGTTTCGATGATTGGTAAAGCGGTTAAAGATCCACCACCATTGTCATCATTTAATTTTGCAGCTCTTTCAAGTAACCGAGAGTGAAGATAAAAAACATCTCCTGGATATGCTTCTCTCCCAGGTGGGCGCCTTAATAGAAGCGACATTTGTCTATATGCCACAGCCTGTTTTGATAGATCATCATAGACAACCAGAGCATGCATAGCATTATCTCTAAAATATTCTCCCATGGTGCAGCCTGTAAAAGGAGCAAGATACTGTAAGGGCGCTGGCTCTGAAGCAGTGGCAGATACAACTATAGAATATTCCATCGCTCCATTTTCCTCTAAAGTTTTTACAATCTGTGCTACTGAGGATCTTTTCTGACCAATGGCTACATAAATACAATATAGCTTTTCATTTTCATTTTCCGACTCATTAACCTGTTTTTGATTCAATATAGTGTCGATAGCAATAGCTGTTTTACCTGTTTGACGGTCTCCAATAATTAATTCTCTTTGACCTCTTCCAATCGGTATCAATGAATCTATAGCCTTTAAGCCTGTCTGCATTGGCTCATACACCGATTGACGCGGAATTATACCTGGCGCTTTAACATCAACTCTCCGGCTATCGGCGGTGTTAATGGGACCTTTTCCATCGATAGGATTTCCCAATGAATCAACAACTCTGCCTAGTAATTCTTTTCCTACTGGCACTTGAACAATCTCGCCAGTACGCTTCACAGTGTCGCCTTCTTTTATGCCTGTGTCATCTCCAAAAATCACGACCCCAACATTATCTTCCTCGAGATTTAGGGCCATACCTTTTAAGTCACCAGAAAATTCGACCATTTCACCTGCTTCAACATTATCAAGTCCATAAACTCTAGCTATGCCATCTCCTACGGAAAGCACTTGACCAATTTCGGAAACTTCAGCCTCCTTCCCAAAATCCTTTATTTTCTTTTTTAATATTGCCGATATTTCTGCAGGTTGTATTTCCATAACTAAACCTCATTCATCATTGATTGCATGGATTTAAGGCGGCTAAGCAAAGAAGCGTCGATCATTTTGCTCCCAATTTTAATAATAAGACCACCTAAAATATCTTTATCTATTTCTATGTCCATCTCAACGTCTTTTGAGTAACGACTCTGCAAAATAGATTTTATTTCTCTTTCTTGTTCTGCAGTAAGTTTGGAGCTAGATATTACTTTCGCGTTAACTTGTCCTTTGAGTTGATTCAGATAGGTTTTATACGCATCTATTACATCTGGAAGAACAAAAAGCCTTTTATTTGTACAAAGTACACCGATAAAGTTTTCAACAATCTCTGAAATTTCAAATATTTTTAAAACCGATTGCATAGCTGAAAATTTCTCTGAAGAACTAAAAATTGGACTTTCTATCAGTCTCTGCATTTCCTCACTTGATCTTATTGCGTCACCAATCATTGAAAGTTGCTCATTTATCTTAACAAGATTTTCTTCATTTCCTTCCTCTTGAACTAACTCAAAAAGCGCAAAAGCATATCTTCCTGACAAACCGACTGTATGATCTATTTCTGAATGATTCATTAATGATAACCCAATTTAATTAAGTAATTGAATAATATAGATAATTTTATTACATATCTCCCATTGGAATTCTGAAACTTTTATATGTTCGTGGTAACATAAGCTACTATTCCATGCAATATCTGATAGCAGATTCTTTATAAAAAGTCATAGGGGTCAACATCAATGATTACGCGCATAGAATTAGGAATTTTAATCTTTCCTATCCACTCTTTGATAAATCTTTGTATGTTAGAATTCTTAGCAGCCTTAATTAAAAAACGATATCTGACTCTATTACGTATCCTTATAATTGGAGATGGAGCCGGACCAAGAACTCTTATATTTTTTGAAGAAGGTATAAACGATTTTAGCTTATCACAAAATTCTTGTACCTTTCCCTCATCTTTGCTTGATACTATTATGCTTGCCAATCTTCCGTAAGGAGGTAGCAATGACCTTTTTCTTATTTTAAGTTCTACTTCTGTAAAACCTTTCCTATCATTTTTGCATAGTGATTTGATAACAGGATGATCATGAAAGTAGGTCTGTATCATGGCGCTCCCTAATTTTTCTTCTCTTCCTGACCTTCCTGATACTTGATGCAAAAGTTGAAATGTTCTCTCAGAAGCTCGGAGATCGCTACTTAAGAAACCTAAATCAGCATCTAAAATGCCAACAAGGGTAAGATTGGGAAAATGATGGCCTTTCGATATAATTTGGGTTCCAATTATAATATCGATACTTCCTTTATCTACCTGTTCAAGAATAACATCTGACTCTTTAACATTATCTGATGAAAGCAGGGCGACATTAGCTTCGGGAAAAATATCTTTTACCTCCTCATTTATTCTCTCTATTCCAGGACCGTAAGGTATAAAAGAATTTTTCGCCTTACAAGAGTTACAAAAATCTTTATAAAAATCAGAAAATCCACATTGATGACACAACAAGGTGTTCTTTTCTTTATGATGCACCAAAAAAGAATCACATTTTCTACAATCAATCCTGTGACCACACTTCCTACACAAAGTTAAAGGCGCGTATCCTCTTCTATTCAGAAACAATAGGACTTGCTCTTCTTTTTCCAATGTTTGAATAATTTTTTTTTGAAGGGTAGGTGAAATCCACCGCCCCTTGTCAATATTCTCTTGTCTCATGTCAATAGTGCTAACTTCCGGAAGAATAGCCGGGCCTACTCGTTCCTTAATCCTTAATCGTCTATACTTTCCTTCTTTGGCATTTAACAAAGTTTCTAAAGAAGGTGTTGCAGAAGCCAAAATAACTGTGATCTTTTCAAATGATGCTCTGGATATGGCCATATCTCTGGCATTATAAATAACTTTCTCGGTTTGTTTATAAGAAGCATCATGCTCTTCATCAACAATGATGAGTCCTAAATCTTTAAAAGGAAGAAAAAGAGCGGAACGAGCACCAACTACTAGTTTGGCATTACCGTTTACAATCTCTTTCCAAACATTTGACCTTTCCGAAGCCTTCATCGAAGAATGCCATATTGCTGGTTTACTACCAAAGCGATCTTCAATTCTACTAACTAAAACATTAGTTAAAGCAATTTCTGGGAGTAATACTAAAGATTGTTTTCCTTGTTTTAAAACTTCATTAATGGCTTCAAAATAAATCTCTGTTTTGCCAGAGCCTGTGACACCATCTATGAGAAATCTAGAAAATTTACCTTCTTTTATCGACTTAATAATACTTGACGCACTCTTCTTTTGGTCCGAAGTTAAATCTAAATGAGTATCTTTGGATTTAATATTATTAACCGTTTGAAATCTTTTTACGCTTCTTTTTGGTAACTGCAAAAGATAATCTTGGGGCAACACTAATCTCAATATCTTTCCTATTGCAACAATATTATATCGGTGAAAAAAATTTAAAAAATCTACTAGATTCTTATTTAAACCTTCAATAGGTAAAATTTCTATCACTTCTTTTATTTTTTTTGGATCAACTTTATCATCGCCATCATACCAGACTACCCCAAGCATAATTTTATTTCTAAAAGGAACTTTTACGAAAGCACCTAGACTCACATGCATATCTTTAGATACGAAATAATAATAAGTATCATCGTTATTAGTTGGTAAAAGGACAGAAACTTTTTGCATCTTAAATCATTAGCATTATATCAAAGATGATAATATTGTATTAAAAGAAGTTAATAAAAAGAAATTAAAGGAATTATTACATGAAATTTTTTATTGATAGTGTTGATATTGATGCAATTAAAGAATTTAACAAATCGGGAATGGTTGATGGAGTAACAACAAATCCCTCAATAATAGCAAAATCAGGAAGAGACTTTAAAGAGGTTATCGAAGAAATATGTTCAATTGTTTCTGGTCCTGTAAGTGCAGAGGTAACCGCGATAGAATCATCTGGAATGATTGAGGAGGGTTTGTTACTAAATAGAATCGCAAGGAATGTAGCTATAAAGGTTCCATTAACATGGGAAGGCCTTGAGGCCTGTAAAAATCTTTCAGACCAAGATATCATGGTTAATGTAACCCTTTGCTTTTCTGCACAACAAGCACTTTTAGCCGGAAAGGCAGGTGCCACTTTTATTTCCCCTTTTATAGGGAGATTAGATGATATTGG
>CETA01146377.1_pt1 | contig 15307 bp, 14 predicted proteins | sample 531251 | NCBI WGS metagenome assembly CETA01 (sample SAMEA2622362, study PRJEB7988) | marine metagenome | biome: marine biome (ENVO:00000447); feature: mesopelagic zone (ENVO:00000213); material: "saline water (ENVO:00002010), including plankton (ENVO:xxxxxxxx)" | depth 380 m
TTTTTAGCAAGTTTTATAATTCTAGAAAGATCTTGAAATTCAAAAGTATTGCTTCCAGGATTTTCTACAAATATCATTTTTGTTTTCTTGTTTATTTTGCTTTCTAGACTTTTAAAATCTTCAGGGTTATAAAAATGAGTTTTAACCTTAAATTGCTTTAACAATTTAGAGGTAATCATTCGCGTTGGAGCATATACAGCATCTGTAACTACAATCTCATCACCTGGTCTGCATATACTCATTATGGCTAAAGCAACTGCGCTAAAACCAGTTGATGTTAAAAAAGTAGCATAAGCCAATTCCAATTCAGCTATAAAGTTTTGAAGCGCGATTGTTGTTTGGCTACCAGCCCTTCCATATTCGTAAAAATTAACTTTTGAACCTTTTTTTATCTCTTTTTCTTTGTTTAAAAATTCCTGCATACTTTTAAAAAAGATCGTAGAGTTTCTAACTATAGCTGGATTAGCAGATCTTGATATTTTGTCTTGTGCCAAATGTTTGAGTTTTGTTATATCAGAATATTTCATTTATATATTTTCACAACCTGTTACCCATAAATCATAAACGGGATGATCAAAAGATCTTAATGTAGGACTTGATGAGAATGTCCAGCCATTAAATACGAAAACTTTGTCATCTTTTTTACCGGACAAATCTTTAACCTGTATATATACAACTACGCCTTTTTCTTTTTCGTTTTGCGATTTTGCACACTTTTTAGGAAAAATCTCCAAATACCCAAATTTTTTCTTTTGTCCAACTATTATATCAATGTCTGATGTTTTTGCTGTAATTTTATCCAAGGCTCTTATGTTAACTATCGTTTCGTTTGTAATAGTTTTTTTTTTATTCTTTGATTTTATTTTTGAAATAACATTTTTCTCTTCGGTCGATTTAGTATCAGTCTCCTCCTCAAATGTTGGTTCTAGGTTTTCTAGAATCACTTTCTCTTGAGAAAAAAGACTCATGCTAAAAAAAACAACTGTAAGTGTTATAAAAGAAATATTAAGGATTCCAGCTTTCATATTTCTTAAAATCCTTACTTTTGTTGGATATTTTATTGGGTCTGTATGCATCGTCAGTACCAGTTTTATTTTCTGAGTGAGGTTTTTGCCATGGATGTTTTTTATATTCTTTTTCTGATGGTTTTGTATTTGTTTGGTAATGTATCCAGGAGTACCAATTGGAATCTATCTTGGATGCGTTAATTTCACCATTGTATATAACCCATCTTTTTCCCTTTCTACTTTCATAATATTTGTTACCGGTTTGATCTTTTCCAATAAATTTTCCAAAAAAAATTGTATATAGAAAAGTACCGACTGTTTGATAGTTCCACCAAGTAAAAATTTGTTTAATCATTTTTCTTATAATTTAAAAATCCACACAATTTTAAATTGTATCACAATATCATAGACACATACTTAATATCGTATATATCTTAAACCTTGTCACTTTCAACAAACATTGAGGAATAATTGTGTCAAAATTTTTGGTTGAGACCCATTATACATGTACTTTCAAGATAGTGCATAAACTAGATAAGCTTGATGAAAAAGCATTATCCGATGTTGATAATAGGACTGATGGAAAAGTAGAAATTATCAATGTAACGATTAATAATAGAAAAACTAAAAGATCTGATAGAAAAACAGAGGTAAAAAAATCAGATTTACATGATGTAAAGATTTCTCATTCAAGCAAAGATAATAGTCCTGAAAAATTAGAAGGTAAGCTTTCAAAAAAAGTCTTGGAAAAATCTGTAAAATATAAAGCTAAGCTAAATGAAAAAAGATTTCAGATGCCAGATAGACGAAAAGGTTATATTCAGAAAGCGACCATTGGGGATCACAAAATATACTTGCACACAGGAGAGTATGATGATGGAAAAATAGGAGAAATTTTTATTGATACTAACAAAGAAGGTGAACTAGTAAAGTCTTTAACCAACAATTTCGCAATATCAATATCGCTGGGTCTACAGTACGGGGTTCCTTTGGAAGAATTTGTTGATGCATTTTTGGACACAAAATTTGAACCATCTGGAAAAGTTTATGGAAATGACAGAATCCTAAGCGCCTCATCCATATTGGATTATATTTTTAGAGAACTTGCAATTTCTTATCTTGGCAAAGAAGATTTGGCTCATACTCCAGGGATAGGCAAAGTTAGTACTGATTCTGGTGATAAAAAAGATGATCAGTTTTTAAAAATTGTAAAAAATATTACAAGCAAAGGATTTGTAAGAAGCAATTACGAGGAAAAGTTGGTTGATTTGAGTGATGTTAGAATCAATCTCAAGAGTAAAAACTAATTCTTTTTAATAACTTTAATATTCAATTCTTTTAGCTGCTTTTCTGTTACCTCTGAAGGAGCTTCCATTAAAAGATCTTGTGCATTCTGATTGAGAGGGAATAAAGTGACTTCCCTTATATTTTTTTGATTAGCTAAAAGCATCACAATTCTATCGATTCCTGGAGCCATACCTCCGTGAGGGGGTGCACCATACGAAAGTGCTTTAATCATGCCTGAAAAATTTTTTTCTACCATGTTTTTTGAATAACCCACTTTGTCAAAAACTTTAAACAAATATTCTGGTATATGATTCCTAATGGCGCCAGAAGATAGCTCGTATCCATTACATACTAAATCATATTGATAAGCCAAAATTTTTAGAGGATCAATCTTGCTAAATTCTTTCATTTCAACTTGGGGCATTGAAAAAGGATTGTGACTAAAATCTATCTTTTTTTCTTTTTCATCATATTCGTACATAGGATAATCAGTCACCCAACAAAAATGAAAGCTTTTTTCATCAATTAATTTTAGTTCCTCTGCTATTTTTTGCCTTGCTATACCAGAAAATTTTATTGCTTCCTTTTCTTTGTTGCATACAAAAAAAACAGAGTCTTTTTCTGTAATTTTACAATTTTTCATCAATTCTAAAATAGCACTTTCAGAAAAAAATTTAGCTATAGGTCCTTTTCCAACAATCTTGTTCTTAGCTTTCTCGAATGTAATATAAGCCAAACCACTTGCGCCTTCGCTAATGGCCCAGTTGTTAAGGCCGTCAAAGAAACTTCTTGGTCTTGAAAGAGTATTGGGAACCGGAATAGCTTTTACAATTCCACCTTTTGCTATTATATCTTTAAAAATTTTTAATCTTACGTCTTCTGATTTAAAAATTTTTGTAACATTAACCAGTTCAATGGGATTTCTCAAATCTGGTTTGTCTGTTCCATATTTTTCCAGGGATTCTTTGTATTTAATTTTTGGAAAAGGAGTTTTGTTTATTTTTTTTCCTTTTCCAAACTCTTTAAACAAATCATAAAAGATAGGTTCGACAATTTTAAATACATCTTCTTGCTCAACAAATGCCATCTCCATATCTAATTGATAGTGTTCGCCAGGACTTCTGTCTGCTCTTCCGTCTTCATCTCTAAAACATGGGGCAATTTGAAAGTACCTATCAAAACCAGATATCATAACCATCTGTTTAAATTGTTGTGGGGCCTGAGGTAAAGCATAAAATTTTCCCGGATGAACTCGACTTGGAACTAAAAAATCTCTCGCACCCTCTGGGCTTGAAGCTGTAAGAATTGGAGTCTGAAATTCTAAAAAATTATTCTGAATCATTTTAGATCTTATAAAAGATAAGATTTTAGATCTAAGTTTAATATTCTCGTGCATTTCATTTCTTCTTAAATCAATAAATCTATATTTTAATCTTATTTCTTCTGGATATTCTTGTTCACCAAAAACAGGCATTGGCAATTCTTTGGATTCGGAAAGAACTTCGGTGTTTTTTATTTTCACTTCTATTAAACCTGTTTTCAGTTCTTTGTTTTCTGTTTCTTTTGATCTCTTTACAACACTGCCCTCAACTAAGATAACTGACTCTGGTCTTAATTTTTCCAAAGTTTTAAAATTCTTATCTTTATTTTCAATAACACATTGCGTTATTCCAAAATGATCACGAAGATCCAGAAAAAGTAAATTTCCATGGTCTCTTTTTCTATGAATCCATCCTGAAAGCTTAATGGTCTTACCTATATCTTTCTCGGTTAGTTCTGAGCAATTATGTGTTCTAAATTTATTCATAAATATTTATTGTAAACTCAATTCATTTAATACTTTTTTTATTAACTGTAAATTAATAGGGTGCGCCTTAGCTAAAGACAAACCGTCAATAGAATTTGAAAATGAGTTTATTTTTTCATATGACCGTTCAATGTTCTTTAGTATGTATTCTATATTCTTTTCACTTATTTGAATTTGTTTCTCTGAAAAATTTTTTGTTAAAATTACTCTAATCATATCATCTGTTGGTAAATTAATTCCGATCTCAACAAAACTTGTAAATCTTGATTTTAAATCGTCTAGTTTTACTTTAAATTCTTTTAGTGAAACTTTGGAACTAATTATCAAATACTTGTTATCCTGAAAAGCTAAATTAATTATGGAGTACAAAATATTTTCTTTTATGTTGTTGTCAAAGTCATCAATAATCAAACATTCTTTTATTTTGTATTGCGTTAAGATTTCAGTATTAACATCTTTTGCCAAAATGAGCATCGATTGAATTTTACTTTTGAGAATATTTATAAGATGGGTTTTTCCACATCCTGTAGGTCCAAAAATATTCACTAATCTACTGGGCCAGTTTGGCCAACTTTCGATTAACTTAAAAGCACTAAAATTGTTTTCAGACACATAAAAGTCCTGTTTTAAATAATTTCTTTTAAAAGGAAAATTAAAAATTAATTGTTCAGACATTTTATCCCGCTAAGGTTAAATTCCATTCATTATTTAATATTTCAAAATTAAATCCATTTTCTATAAGACTATTTTGTAAGCTTTTAATCTTGCCCAGATATTTTATTTTTATTTTTGCTGAATCCTTATCAAGTTCCTCTATAGAATAATTAGTAATCAAATTAATCTGTTTAATTTTTTTAATCACTTTTTCTAAAGAACCGGGCTCTTGGGTTGGGGCATTTACAACTAAAAACGAAGGAACCGAAATATCTATTAGGCTTTGCTCTTTCCATAAATCATGAATAGAAAATTTTAGTTTTGAAATAATTTCCTCCCTAACTTCTTTATTTTCTAAATTTTTCACAGCAAATTCAACTTTTTTAAATTTTTTAACATTATTAAAGTTTGTCTTTAAAAAGACACTCAAATCTTTTTGATCATATCTAAGAATTAAAATAGCGCTATTTTTAATTTCATAATTATCAACAAGCTGGTTCAAATCAATTTCTTCTAAATCATCCAGGTTTTTTTTTATAAATTCAATATCATCAAGGTTTTCTACTGGCAAAATAAAATTAATATTCTGAAACTCTTGGCTTTCATTCCATTCCTGGAAAAATTTGTTATCAGAAAAAACCTGAAGTTCTGAGTTTAAAGTAAAAATAGGATAAACGATTGTTTCTAATTTTTTAGATGCTGAATATGATATTCCTCTTTTATAAAAAAAATCGTTAAGTAAATTTTTTTTAAATGAGATTGTCACCTCGGCGCTATATTTATCGTTTGAAATTTTTTCGTCTATTATCGTAAAATTTTCAACAAGGGATTTTATGGTGGACAAGTCTGTGCTTAGTATTTTTTTCTGATCTTTAGTTTGAATCAGATTCTCTATAAGTTTCTGAAATCCCTTCCTAAAAGCAACCTCAATATATTTCCCCCTGTAATTGTTGCCCCGTATTTCTCCCTCCATAATTATATTATCAACAGTAAAAGCACCCTGGTTAGCAGAAACATTTTGTGTTTTGTTTGAAAATAATATTATTAAAGATAAGAAAATAACTTTTTTCATAAATTATCTAATTATCACCTTATTCATGAAAAAAACAAAAAATAGTTATAAAAAAAGCGGCGTAAATATTAAAACTGCAGATAAATTTACAAGATTTATTGGAAAATACTCGAAACAAGCATTTAAAAAAAAAATAAATAAATTCAATAAAAGTAATATAGGAAATTTTGCTTCAGTATTTGACGCTGCGAAACTAAGAATCAAAGATCCTCTTTTGGTTGCAAGCACTGATGGTGTTGGTACGAAAATAGAAATTGCAAGTCGATTTAATAAGTTTGACACTATTGGGATAGACCTTGTTGCAATGTGTGTTAACGATCTGATTGTTCAGGGGGCAAAACCAATATTCTTTTTAGATTATATAGCTGTAGAAAAAATAAATCTGCCCAAAATGAAAAAAATCATTAAAGGAATAATAAATGGATGCAAAATTTCAGACTGCCTGCTAGTCGGTGGTGAAACAGCCGAAATGCCTGGGACATATGAAAAAAATAAATTTGATTTAGCAGGTTTTTCTGTTGGTTTGGTTTCAAGAAAAAAACTTATAACCAAAGATAAAGTAAAAAATAAAAATGTGATACTGGCAATACCATCAAATGGTATACATTCAAACGGATTTTCTTTAGTGAGAAAAGTTTTAAAAAATTCGAAAATTGATAAATTTCTTAAACAAGAATTATTAAAACCAACAAAAATTTATACCAAAGAAGTCTTGGGTCTTGTTGAAAATGGTTTGATTAATTCATCTGCAAATATTACTGGCGGTGGAATAATAGAAAATATAACAAGATCTGTTCCAAAAAATTTAACTGTTAATATAGACTTGTCAAGAATCAAGGTTCCTAAAATTTTTAAATGGCTAAAAAGCAAAAATATAAGTGACATGGAAATGTTAAAAACATTTAATTGTGGGGTAGGCTTCTGTCTAATAGCTGATAGAAAAAAAGTTTCTAAATTAAAAAGTTTCTTTAATAAAAAATTTAAACCTTACGAAATTGGTTTTATTTCAAAATCTACAAAAAAATTAAATTTACTAAGAAAAATCAAATGGTAAAAAAAAGAGCTTGTATTTTTATATCTGGATCTGGAACTAATCTAAGATCAATTATAAAAAATTCTAGAGATTATAATTTTCCTATTAATGTAAACCTGGTAATATCGGATAATAAAAATGCTAAGGGAATTGATTTTGCAAAAAAATTTTCAATACCATACATTATTTTGGATTCTAAAAAAGATAAATTTGAAAAAATAGCCATAAAAGAATTGCTGGACAGAAAAATAAAATTAGTGTGTCTAGCGGGTTTTATGAAAATATTGTCAAAAAATTTTGTTAGAAATTTTAAGGGTAAAATTATTAATATTCATCCTTCCCTATTGCCCAAATATAAAGGTTTAAGTACCTTTAAACGTGCGCTGAATGCTAGAGAGAAAATCACAGGCTGTACAGTGCATTTTGTTGATGAAAAATTAGACAACGGAAAAACGATTGTTAAAAAAAAAGTTTTAATTGATAAGAGTGATAATCACGAACAATTAAAAAAAAAGGTGCAATCAGAGGAATATAAAGCTTATTCTATAGCTATCCGAAAAATATATAACGCAAACTAGTTTTTGAAAAAGAAGTCTATTTCCTTTTTTGCATTATCTTGTGAGTCCGATCCATGAACTGAATTCTTATCTATAGAAATTCCGTATTGTTTTCTTATGGTTCCTTCTTCAGCTTTTGTTGGATCTGTTGCGCCCATTATCTTTCTATTTTCTTGAATAGCGTTCTCACTTTCTAAAATCATCACTACGATTGGTCCTGAAGATAAATAATTACACAGTTTGTCATAAAAAGGTTTGGTTTGATGAACTTTGTAAAACTCTGCTGCTTCATCTTTTGTAATTTGAATCTTTTTTGTTTTTACAATTTTCAATTTATTTTTTAAAAATATTCCCTTAATATTTTCTGCTAGATTTCTTTCAACGGCATCTGGTTTTATAATGGATAGTGTTTGCTGAATCATAGAGTTTATTCGTAATGTTTTCTAACTAAATCATTCAACAATCTTACGCCAAATCCTGTGGCTCCACCTGAATTTATACTTGCAGCTTTCTTAGAAAATGCCATGCCAGCAATATCTAAATGAACCCATGGTGTCTCTTTGCTAACAAATCTTTGTAAGAATTGAGCGGCTGTTATAGAGCCTGCTCCACCAGCATAATTAATATTTTGTACATCTGCATATTTAGAGTTCATTAGTTTGTCGTAACTTTTGTGTAATGGCAATCTCCAAACTTTTTCATTAATAATATTTCCAATTTTAAATAATTGTTCTGATAATTTGTCATCGTTTGAGAAAAGTCCTGCGTATTCTTCTCCTAATGCTATTATTATAGCGCCAGTTAAAGTTGCAAGATCAATTATAAATTTTGGTTTAAATTCTTTTTCTGCATAAGCAAGTGCATCTGCTAAGACCAGTCTTCCTTCAGCATCTGTATTTAAAACTTCGATTGTTTTACCGGAGTAAGATTTCACTATATCTCCAGGTCTTTGAGCATTTGATCCAGGCATATTCTCAACCAAACCAACAACGCCAACTGCATTCACTTTTGCTTTTCTTAATGCTAATGTTTTCATTAAGCCTACTACAACCGCAGATCCTCCCATATCATATTTCATTTCTTCCATGAATCTGGCAGGCTTTAAAGAAATACCTCCGGTATCAAAACAAACTCCTTTGCCAACAAAACAAAGTGGTTTTCCTTTTTCTTTTTTACCGTTCCATTTAATTGTAACTAGAAACGTTTCATTTGAACTTCCTTGCCCAACTCCAAGTAAAGAATTCATTCCCATTTTTTTTAAATCTTTTTCCCCAAAAACTTCAACTTTTAATCCTAGTTTAGTTAATTTGAGTATTTCCTCTGTGTAATGTTTAGGATTAAGCTCGTTAGGTGGTTCGGACACTAGGTCTCTTGCTAAAAAGACACCATCTTTTACAGATGAAAAAGTTTGAAACTCTTTTTTAAATTTCTCAGTCTTATTAACGCAGACATCAATTTTTGTAGAAGTATCTGATTTTTTTTTACTTTTGTATTTTTCAAAGGAATAACTTTTTAAATTATATCCATACAAGAACTCAGAAATTAATTCCTCATCTGAGAGCTTTTTGTTTCTAATATTTTCTGAAACAAGCAAATTAATACTTTTTAAATTTTTATGTAAACCAATTAGATTTTTAAATGCACCGCCTAAATCATTTAATTCAAAATTAATTAGTTTTTCACTCAGAATTATTACAAAACATCTTTGGCTATCTGAGATGTCAAAAAAATGAAGCTTTTTTTTATCTTTGTTCTTTTCAATTCTTTTTAAAAATTTATTAATTTTGTCTTTTTTGCCGTCATCAACTTTGGAAGTTTTTAGTGAAAGCTTGTCTTTGGGTATAAAAAAACCCAAATTTTCGCATTTATCATCAAATTGGTTCGTAAAACTTATCATTTGGTCAACCTATGATTGAAATTCTTAAAAAGTTCCTTTAATTATATACAAAAACAACAACAATGTTGAGCAATAAAATTTATAAGCACTTTTTTCTGGAATTAAGCAAGTATTTTTTCATAACTTTATTCACTTTTAGTGCCATTGTATGGACGGTTCAAGCAGTAAACTTCCTTGATTTGGTAGTTGAAGATGGCCATGCACTATCTATATATCTTAGCTATTCCCTTTTAAATATTCCAAAAATCTTAACAAAATTTATACCTTTGTCCTTTTTAATTGCCTTGGTTTTGGCGATATTAAAATTTGAAAATGAAAATGAATTAATAATCTTATGGACAGCGGGCCTAAATAAAATGAAAGTTGTTAATTTCTTTCTAAAGGTTTCTTTGCTTGTGACATTGCTTCAATTGTTTTTTGCGACTGTTATAAATCCGTATATATTAAATTACTCAAGGTCATTAATTAAATCTTCAAATCTCGATTTTATCTCAAGTATGGTTAAAACCAATCAATTTAACGATACCGTTCCTGGTTTAACAGTTTTCGTGGAAGAAAAAAATGAAGACGGAAGTATGAAAAATATTTTTATCAGAGATGAGAGTGGCATCTTAAAAAGTATAGAAAATCCAAGTAGCACGGAAAATGTTACAATAATTGCAAAAAAAGGCAGAATTGTAAATCCATCTTCACCTGTTCTGGTTTTGACAGATGGAATAATTCAGTCTCAAAGATTAGATAAAAACATTCAAACTATAAAATTCCAAAAAACAATGCTTGAACTAGATAATATACAAACCAGGTCCATCGTACAAACCAAGATACAGGAAACTCCTTCAAAAACTCTTATTCAATGTTATTTTGATAGGGAAGGTAAAAAAATTCTAAATTGCCCAAAAGATCATAGAAAAAACGATGTTTTGTCTGAAGTAAACAGGCGTTTTGGTATGCCTCTATATATACCAGTTATAACTTTAATTATTTGTTTTCTTTTAAATCAAAGGGAAGAAAACAAGTTTAAAAACTATTATAAATATTTTTATACCATTATTTCATTTTTAATTTTAGTTATTGCAGAAATTCTTGTTAAATATTCTGGAAGATCTTTTACTAATTCCTTAATATATTATTTGGCTCCATTTATAATGATGCCTCTGATTTATTTTGAAATTATAAGAAATTTTTTATATGAAAATTTAAGGAAAAAATCATGAGAAATTCAGTCATAAATACTTATTTGATTAAAGAATTTTTGTTTAGCACTCTTAACATAGTTTTAATTTTTTCGGCTGCTGGATTAATAATGAATCTACGTGAAGAAGTTACCTACTTTACTGACTATGATGTTGGAATAATACTTCCGATAGCTTTGTCATTTATGATCGTACCAAGTATTTTAATAAATATTTTTCCTTTTATAATATTTATATCTTCTATGTGGGTTTTGATAAAATTAAAAAATAATGGTGAAATTTTATCCTTGAAAACATTTGGATTTTCAAATGTAAGATTCTTATCTCTGTTGGGTATAAGTTCTTTTTTTCTTGGAGTTATAATTCTTCTGGCTTTTAACCCAATCACTTCACTTATGGTTAAATATTATGAAGACATAAAGGGCAGTTATGACTTAGACAAGTCTCACTTGGCATCAATTACAAATAATGGTGTTTGGATAAAAGAAGAAATTGGCTCAAACATAAATTTTATAAAATCAAAAAAACTAGATGGTGACCTATTAATCGATGTTAGTATTTATACTTTTAATAATGATGTTTTATCACAAAGAATTGAGGCAAAAACAGCTAACATTTTAAATACTCCATGGATCGTAAAAGATGGTTCAAAAACAATGTTGGGTAAAAATGGGTCTAATGAAAAATTTGAAACTTTAATATTTGAATCAACTTTTAATAAAGCAAAATTAAATTCCATATATTCGAATCTGGATACAATATCCTTTTATAGAATAATGACCGAAATAGAAGAGTTAGAAAATAAAGGGTATAATGCTAAACTCTTGCAAGAGAAAAAACACTATTATCTGTCTCTACCCTTTTTCTTAATATTAATGGTGTTTTTGGCAAGTATATTTACGCTGAGTTCAAATGAAAGAAAACAGAATATTTATTACATAATACTTTCAATAATTACATGTGTTGTTATTTTTTACTTTAAAAATTTTTCTATGGCTTTGGGAACGACAGAAAGAATTCCACTTGTGATTTCTGTCTGGTCCCCAATAATTATCTTAACTTTATTCTGTTCTGTGGGAATTATTCAAATTAATGAAAAATAATCTACATAAAATCATATTGGCAGTATTTTACCTTCTTTTTTCTACATACTCGCTTGCAGAAGAATTAAGTATTAATGCTAATGAAGTCCAATTAAATAAGGAAACTAAAATCGTTTATGCTGAAGGAAATGTTCAGATATCTGATAATAAAAAAAATATCATTTTTACTGAGAAAGCTGAATATAACAAATTGAGTGGGCTGATGAGATCTTTTGGTGAGACAGACATTATAACGTCCGAAAAGTTTAGAATACAGGGGGAAGATGTATTCTATGATAATAAGAAAAGGCTTATCTACTCTAATTCTAGAAGTGTTATTACAGATATAAACGGTAATAAAATTTACACAGACATGTTTGATTATTCGGCGGCAAAGAACATGTTTTTTTCCCAAGGAGAAATTAAAGTTGTAGACAACAGAGACAACGAATATCTTTTCTCAGAAATCTACATAGATGAAAAAAAGAGAAAAATCGTAGGTAGTGACGTTAGGTCTTTCTTTAATGATCCAAGTTTTAAAACGGATGAAAAAAATGAACCAAGATTTTTTGCAAACTCTGCATTCATAGATGATGAAGGAACTACGTTTGAGAAAGGTATCTTCACTAGCTGTAAAAATCGTAAAGGAGAAAAATGTCCTCCATGGTCAATACAAGCTAAAAAAATTAAACATAACAAGGCAAAAAAAACCGTTTATTATGACAAAGCACTTTTAAAAATATATGATTTTCCTATTTTTTATTTTCCTAAATTCTTTCATCCTGGACCAACTGTAAAAAGAAGATCGGGTTTTTTATTTCCTACTCTAAAAGACAACACTACGGTTGGCTTCAGTGCATCTGTCCCTTATTTTTGGGCAATTTCTGAAAATCGAGACATGACATTTACACCAAAAATTTATACTAAAGAAAACTTGTTGGTATTGCATGAATATCGTCATGCATTTGAAAAATCGTTTCTTCTTGTGGATTCCAGCTATACACCAGGTTATAAAAAAACAAATAAGTTTAAAAAAAGTGACGGTTCCAGATCTCATCTATTTGCAAAATTTAATCAGGATTTATCAGGGGAAGATTACTCTAGTAATCTAGAAGTAAACTTTCAGCATGTGTCTAATGATACGTATCTAAGAGTACATGATATAAATACTGCGCTTGCAAACAAGGATAGTAACCTTGTTAAAAAAGACATTAATTATGAGTTTCAAAATGATGAAAACTATCTGAGTGTAAGTGCAGCAATGTTTGAGAATCTAACGGCAAGTGACTCGGATAAAACAAGGTTTGAATACTCTATGCCGAATATATTGTTTGAACGAAATTTATTTACAGGAGATAGGGCTGGAGTATTCGATATTCGTAGCAATGCTTTTGTAAAAAACTATAAGGTAAATCAAACAACTAAGTTTTGGGTAAATGACATAAACTGGCAATCAAGTCCATTTATTAGTCTAGCCGGTATTCAAAATAAATTTAAAGGCCTATTCAAAGTTGTTAATTATGAAGCTGAAGGAGCTGACAAATACAAAACCGAAGGACTAAATAGTGAAGTTTCTGGTGTCATAGGTTATGACGCAAGATTGCCTATGTCCAAAAGAGATGATTCCAAAGGAAAAATTAATCTTTTCACCCCTCAACTGTCGCTTAGATATGCGCCAGGTCATATGAGGAATATACAAAACGACAATTTGAAATTAAACTATAACAATCTTTTTTCATTAAACAAAAATTCACAACCAGATGTAATTGAAGAGGGAGAAAGTGTTACTGTGGGTTTTGAAATTTCAAATAATGACCTTGAAGACGGTATTTCGGGAGAAAAAAATTACTCTTTATCAATTGGACAGGTTCACAATTTTAAGGAAAACAGCTCTATCCCATCAAGAAGTTCGTTGGATCAAAAAGCTTCTGATTTAGTTGGTGAAGCTTACTTGAAATTAAGTGAAAACTTTACGATAGAAAATAAATTTTCTCTAGATCATAATTTAAATGATATAAATTATAATGACTTAGAAGCTAATTTGATATTAGGAAACACAAGCTTCAATCTTGGTTATTTAGAAGAAAGCAATCACATTGGTACCAGCAACTATATAAAATCAGGAATTAAAGTTGATTTTAATAATTCTGGTCACTTGAATTTTAATATTAAGAAAAATTTAGAAACAGAATCTACAGAATTTTATGACTTGGCCTATGACTACATAAATGACTGTTTAAAAGCTGGTTTGTTATTTAGAAGAGAATTTTATGCTGACAGAGACGTTGAATCATCAGATTCCTTGATGTTCAGAATAACACTGTATCCATTTGGTGAGGCAAGATCTCCGTTAATTGATAGATGAAAAAAAAAGTAATAATATATTTCTTAACAATATTTTTTTTTTTATTTCAAAGTAAAAACCTTTACTCTCAAGTAAACAATTCCATAATTATGTCAGTAGGTGAGTATCCAGTCACCCGTCTAGATTTACTAAAAGAGATAAAACTAGTTGCAATATTGTCCAACACCCAAATAAATGCTGCTAATCAGGAACAAATAAAAGCGCTTGCAATAAAATCCTTGATCAAACGAAATATAAAAAAAAGTGAAATTGAAAAAAGAAATATAAATAAATACAACCCAAAACAACTTGATGCTTTGATCAATAATACATCTAGAAAGTTGGGGGTGAATAGAGACAATTTAAAAGAGGTTCTTGAAAGGCATGGTTTGAGTTTTGAAAACCTGGTCAAAAGATTTAAAACTGATTTAAAATGGAATTACATGATTTTTCAAATGTATAGAAACAAAATATCTCTTAATACCGCCGAAATTGAAGATAAAATTAAATTAAGCTTAGAAAATTTAAAAGACACTGATGATAAAAAGAGCGTAGAATTGATCAAGGAACGGATAGTTAATGAGGAAAAAGAAAAGAAGCTAAAAATGTTCTCAAATTTACATTATTCAAACTTAGAAAGATCTATTCAGATTAAGTTTTTATGAAAAATTTAGTTTGTATAATTGCGGGTGAACCTAATAGCATCAACTCTGAATTAATAGGGAAGATCTGGAGAAAAAAAGACAGTTTTAAAGATTTAAATGTTTTTATAATTGGAAGTTATTCCTTAATTAAAAAACAATTCAAGCAAATAGGCATTAGAATAAACATAAAGAAGATATCTGGTATCCAAAAACAAAACTTTAAAAAAGAACTTCTCATTTATGATGTGCCATTAAAATTTAAAAAACCTTTTAAAGTTTCGTCTAAAACTAAATCTAAATATATTATTAAATGTTTAAAACTAGGCATTGAGTTGGCTAGGAAGAAAAAGGTTTCAGGGTTAATTAACTGTCCAATAAACAAGGGAGAAACTTTTGGGGATAATTTTACAGGTATTACAGAATTTTTAGCAAAGAAGGAAAGAATTTCTGGCAAGGAAGCAATGCTTATTTACAACAAAGAATTATCTGTGTCTCCAATTACCACGCATATAAAGGTAGGACAGATATCAAAAAAAATATCAAAAAAATTAATAATAAACAAGCTGCTGACAATCAATGAATTTTTTTTAAAAAAGCTAAAATTTAAACCAAGAATTGGTTTGTTAGGATTAAATCCACATAACTATGAATTAAGAAAAAATTCTGAGGAAAGAAAAATTATTATTCCTGCAATAAAAAAATTAAAAAAAAAAAATATATTTGTGAAAGG
>CETA01028111.1_pt1 | contig 15272 bp, 16 predicted proteins | sample 531251 | NCBI WGS metagenome assembly CETA01 (sample SAMEA2622362, study PRJEB7988) | marine metagenome | biome: marine biome (ENVO:00000447); feature: mesopelagic zone (ENVO:00000213); material: "saline water (ENVO:00002010), including plankton (ENVO:xxxxxxxx)" | depth 380 m
CTTAAAATATTTCTATTCCTGTGAATCTGCTTTTTCTTCTTCGGATTCATCTTGAGCGTCCTCTTCAGTAGCACCAACTTCATCCGCACTCATGTCGTCTTGAGTTGCTTTTTCAGGGTCGACAACTTCAACTGTTTCTTCCACTTTAATATCAGTTTCCGCCTCATCAGAAGATTCTGTTTGCTCTGCTTCAGCTACCGCTGGCTCAGTTGGATCATGCTCGTTGTAATACTCGGCCCAAGCTTCTTGACCTTCCGATGACTCAACGCCTATATAGTTTCCTTCTTCATCATAGTTATGTTCACCAAAATGTTCTTGGTACTCTGCGGCCACTACTCCACCTTCAGCTGCTTGCTTGATGGAAAGACTTATCCTTCTTCTTTCAAGATCAAGATCAATAATTTTCACCCATAATTCTTCACCAGGAGTTACCACTTGTTCTGGGAGTTCAACGTGATGTGCTGACATTTCCGAGATATGAACCAAACCTTCAATTCCTTCACCCACCTGAACGAAAGAACCGAATTGAATAAGTTTTGTAACTCGACCGTAAACCAGTTCACCAACTTGATGGCTGTCGGCAAATTCCTGCCAAGGGTCTTTTTGAGTTGCTTTCAAGGAAAGACTAATCCTCTCTCGGCTCATATCTATATCTAAAACTTGAACCTCTATTTCGTCACCCACTGCAACTACCGAGCCGGGATGATCAACATGTTTCCATGACAATTCTGAAACGTGTATCAACCCATCCATTCCGCCAAGATCAACGAACGCTCCGAAATTGACAACACTTGAGACCACACCCGGTCTGACTTCGCCTGACTTAAGGTTTGTTAGGAAATCTTCGCGTTCATCTTTTTGACTTTCTTCAAGCCAGGCCCTACGAGACAGGACAACGTTATTTCTATTTCTGTCAAGCTCAATAATCTTTGTTTCAACTGTTGTTCCGATCAAAGGTTGAAGATCTCTGACTCTTCTAAGGTCAACAAGTGATGCTGGGAGAAAACCTCTAAGTCCAATATCGACAATGAGTCCACCTTTTACAACTTCAATAACTGTTCCAGAAACCATTCCATCAGCTTCTTTTACTGCTTCTATGTCTCCCCACGCTTTTTCGTACAAGGCACGCTTTCTCGAAAGGAGTAACCGCCCTTCGGCGTCTTCACGTTGTAAAACTAATGCCTCAATTTTCTCACCCATTTCCACAACTTCATTCGGGTGAAGATTATTTCGAATTGACAATTCTTTTTGAGGTATAACACCTTCAGATTTATAACCAATGTCCAATAAAACCTCATCTTTATCGATTCTTACGACACTCCCTTCAACCATTTGGCCATTTTCAATATCGACCATTGTCGCCGTATAGGCCTCTTCTAAGGAAAGCGACCCAAGGTCATTTTCGGTTATTTCACGAGGTGTATATTCACCGTCGTTATCGAAAGATCCCATCGGCTGGGATTCAATTAGTGGAATAGTGGAAATCGGATCGGACACGTTGTTCTCATTGTTAGCGGGTATGGAAGGGAATTTCCCTTTCTTTTTCAAGACGGATAAAGCCTATCGGGGAGCTATCGCATCGTCACCGATTATTGAGTTGCTTTTTCTGCCAACAGTAAAAACTCAGGATTTTCTATATTACAGGGCAATAATTTGTACTCAATTGGTGTGACTGACCAAATATTTTTTACTACTAATCCAGCCTTCTGACTCATTAACCGTAATTCTCTAGGTGTGAAGCACGTGGTCCACGTAACCGCTGCTTTTTTCTGACCTTTCGTATTCATGATTTCTATGTCTTCTCTATTCACACCGTTTAATGCATCAAAACTGTCATTATCACTTAAGTACTGAATCTGGAAGTATGAGGAGAAAGCTGACAAAGCAAGCTTTCCCCCGGGTTTCAGAGCACGAACCATATTTTCCAGAGCCATCAAGTCCATATCCGGATTCTGAATTGAAGATTCAGGGTCACATAGCAAACCAAAACCCCCTTGACACATCGAGACAACAGCATCGAATTCCTCTTCAAAATCCATTTCACGAACATCCTGTCTTAGAAAATTAGCTTTACTTTCTCCGGCATTTGCAAGTTTTATGAATTCATTTGAAATGTCTATTCCGAGTACGTCAATTTCTCGCTCCGCAAAAAGATACGAGTGTCTACCTGGGCCACACCCTACATCTAATAATCGATTACCTGGTTTAAGCCCAAGGATGTCATATAGGCAGTCGACTTCATTTTCGGTTCCATATGTGAATGAATAACGAAGGTAGGCATCACCCAAATGCTGAGCAATAGGTTCGAACCAGTGTGAGTATTTTTCCTTATTATTCATTTTCAGCCTTTTGCTTCCGCCCAACTTTTCCCCGTTGCAATGTCAACTTTTAGTTCAACAGACAACTCATAAGCATTTTCCATCTTTTTTTGAACCATTTTTCGGACATATTCCATCTCACCGTTAGCAACTTCAAGAATCACTTCATCATGAACTTGCAAGACTAAGGCGGATCTATAAGACTCTTTTTGAAGCTCTTGGTCTATTGAAACTAAAGCCATCTTGAAAACATCGGCAGCTAAACCTTGTATAGGAGCATTCATTGCTTGCCTCTCACCAGCTTGCCTTATATTAAAATTGCTTGACAGTAATTCAGGTATCTTTCGCCGCCTGCCCAACAGAGTCTCTGTGTAACCTTTTTTTCTTGCTTTCTCAATTGATTCGTTCATGTAATCTTTAACACCTGGGAAAGCATCGAAAAACGCTTTAAGTATTTCGGATGCTTCATCGACAGGAATGTCCAATCTTTGAGCCAGACCGTAAGCCTCCATACCATATGCGAGCCCGTACGAAACCATTTTTGCACGGTTTCTGAGCGTCGAATCAATTTCCTCGGGTTTGATCCCCCAAGTTCGCGCAGCGACGGCAGTATGGATATCTTGACCATCATTAAATGCCGCTTTTAGTTCTTTTTCATCCGCTAGATGTGCGATACAACGAAGTTCAATTTGGTTGTAATCAGCGACAAGTAGCAAATGCTTATTAGCAGGAATGAAAGCTTTGCGAAATGCCTTCCCTGCTTCAGTCCGTACTGGAATATTGTGCAAATTTGGTGCGTCAGAACTCAAGCGTCCAGTTCTTGTAACTGTCTGATGGAACGTAGCGCGTATCCTATTGTCTTCATCCACACAAGAGAGTAAACCCTCTCCATATGTTGATCTAAGTTTTTCGACTTCTCGGTAGGAAAGTAGTTTTTCGACAATGGGATGCGAATCTTTTAGTTTCTCTAACGTCGCAGCATCGGTTGAGTATCCTGTTTTTGTCTTCTTTCCGGGGGTGAGAGAAAGTTTTTCAAAGAGTATTTCTCTCAATTGTTTTGTTGAATTCACATTAAATTCTTCACCTGCTAGATCGTGAATTTCTGTTCGGAAGCCGTCACACTGACTGGTGAATTCATCTCGCAGTCTTTTTAACTCATCTACATCAACACCTATTCCTCGAGTTTCCATTTCTGCAAGGACGCTAACTAACGGGATTTCTACATCTCTATTTAACTGATCCAGTCCGTCTGCTTTCAGAGCTTCATTCAATGGTTCGTGTAGTTTCGCAATCGCCTTTGCATTAACTATCGATTCATGTAACTGGTCATTTTCTGAATCGAAATTCAATTGTCCTTCTTTTTCGATTTCAGATGGAAAATATAGATCGGTATGTTTAGCCAAAATTTCAGAAAGAGGTTCGGAAGAGTCCGACACTTCAAGAAGATACTGGGCAAGAGTGACATCTAGGTTTATGTTTTGAAGAAATATTCCTCTTCGTGATAAGTGTCGATAACTTTTCTTTCCGTCATGAACAGCTATTCCGGGTCCTTTACTTGAAAATAGTTTGTTTAATCCAGCAACTACTTTCGGTCTTTGTATCACATCAGCATTCAACCAGTAGCATTTTTCACTGTCGGCTACAGCTAGACCCGTTAAGTTTCCTTCTTGATCACTTGATTCCGCCACTGAGATAGTTCCACCTTTAGCCAGTATTTCAATTTCTTTGAGAGCTGCAGTTTCATCGGCACAGGTTTCATATTCAAGATCAAGTATCGAGTCCTTTACGGTTTTTTTTGCCTCTTTTTCGTTTACTTCAAAACCGACAGCATCTGAAAGTCGTTTTTTCAAAGTGTTAAGTTCGAGAGCGTCCAAGAAATTGTTTATTTCAGATTCATTTATTTCAGTATTTTCAAGTTCGTTAAATTCAACTTCTAGTGGCACATCACGAATAAGTGTCATCAGCTCTGCGTTGAGATACGCCAACTCTTCATTTTCTTCAAGGTTTTGTCTCAACTTTGGTGTTTGCTCAGATGTTGCAGAAAAAATTCCTTCTAAATTTTCATATGCCTTTATGAGTTTGGCTGCAGTTTTTTCCCCCACTCCCGGAACACCTGGGAGGTTGTCAGAGGTGTCACCTCTTAATGCGGCATAATTGACATAATTTTCTGGAGTCACTCCAGTTCTTTCAAGGATTCCCTCTTCGTCGTAAAGAGCATAATCAGAGACACCTTTTTTGTTGTAAAGAACTTTGATGTGAGGATCTTCGACTAGTTGAAAAACATCCCTATCTCCTGTTACTACAACGACGTCTTCGCCAGCGTCACGACCCATTGTCGCTAAGGTTGCGATTATGTCGTCAGCTTCAAAACCTTTCACATCGATAACTCTGTATCCAAGCAATGAGACCATCTCTTTTACTAATGGAATTTGTTCATATAAAATGTCAGGCTGTTTTTCCCGATTTGCCTTGTAGCTGACATGTTTTTTATGCCGGAATGTCTTTTCTGGCCTATCAAAGGCAACAACTATTTTTCTTGGTTGTTGATCTTTAATTAGATTTACAAGCATTGAAGCAAAACCGTATACGGCATTTGTCGTCTGCCCTTTACTATTCACCATCTCTGGAGGCAATGCGAAAAAAGCTCTGTAGGTAAGTGAGTTTCCGTCAATGATCATTAAATCGGGCACGTTTCGACACTAGTCCCAACGGATTGCAAATGCTTAATATTAAGGCCGGAGACCCTCTGAAATTATTTTTTCTGCTATCTCGACCATTGTTTTTCTATCTGACATTGCAGTCGTCTGAATAAACTTGAATGCTTCATCTTCATTCACAGAGGAAGTGTCAATAAGTAGCCCTTTAGCTTTTTCAATAATTTTTCTCGCGTTAAGACGATCTTCAAGTGTTTTTGCCTGATCGGTCAAGTCTCGCATTTCTTTGTGTCGACGTCGCGCTATTTCAATGGCGGGCACTAAATCACTCTGCTGGTAAGGCTTTACAAGATAGGCCAAAGCTCCGGCATCAACCGCCTCATCGATAAGTTCGCGTTGGCTGAAAGCAGTGAGTATCACAACTGCCGTATCTTCTACCGACGCTATTTCACGCGCTGCTTGAATTCCATCCATACCTGGCATTTTGACATCTAATATCACTACTTCTGGTTTGTGTTCACTGACCAGTCTTACCGCCTCGTCACCTCTTCCTGTGTCAGCCACAACTATGTATCCAGCATTTTCTAAAGTTTCTCGAAGATCCAAACGAATTATTGCTTCATCTTCAGCTATCACTACTCGAATTTTTTCCATTAAATGTTTTCTATATTCAATTTGTCCAAAAGCCCGTCTTGGATTTCTTCTAATCGCTGTATTTCATTTCGTATCTTTTGACAATATTTTTCCATATTTTGAGATTGTCTTGCTGAGTCTCTCCGGTCATTGTCCGAAATTGCAGTCTCGGAAACTAGCGACCTGATGCGCGCTTCGTCAGCGTCATCTATAAGACTAATAAGTTGTTCTTCGGCTACAAGGAGATCTTCTTTTTCTTTTTTTATGCGTCGCGAAGTTTCCAATAATCGTTTCTCTAAAGATTTTCTAAACATCAATATCATTCTAGAGGAAGAATGAGGATCTATTTATTAAGGAAATATCCTCCATTTCGGGCATATTGCTATGTGAGGAAAATCTATTTAATTTTGCCACTCTGTGTCATCTTGATCACCACATCTGCATGTTCGAGTGAAAACGGTTGTGACCTTCCCCGTCAAGAGCCTTTAAGTTCTTCTTCAAGTCTTCATTTACTAGGGAATACTGAAGTTGTATGGGAAACGAATCCACCCACTTCAGGACCTCACTATCCTATTCCTCCAAAAGGTGGAGATTATGACTACGCTCTAAGCAACCTCGAGCAGGTCTCTTTTCTTGAATCTGGTGGCGTAATAGTCCAATATCTCCCAGACGTCAACGGTATTAACCATCAAAAACTTACCTCTTTTGCTAGCGATTCTGTAATTATTTCACCAAATGAAACAGTGGAATCTCTCCTCGTAGCAACTGCGTGGACATGGAAGCTTTCTTGCAAAGAATACGAGTTTGAGAGTCTTGCGAAATTCATAGCTGAACATCAAGGACAAGTTTCACCCACTCACACAGATTGAGCTATGTACCCTGGGTGGGACTTGAACCCACACGACCTTGCGGCCAAAGGATTTTGAATCCTTCGCGTCTGCCAATTCCGCCACCAGGGCAATTTTAAATTTATGGAATAGCGAAATCAGTTTACCGCTGATCATTTCAAATATTCTTAAAGAGGTAATCGCAATATTCTCGACTTTCCAAAAATAGAACCAAAAATAATTTGACCATCATTATCTAATTGCACACCAGACCCAAGAGTATTAAAACGGCTGTCACCAGTAACCCAATAACCAAGACTTTCACCAGTAGACCAATTTAGGGCTTCGATAGTCCACTTGCCTTCACGTGTTCCACAGGTATACACAACGTTGCTCCCCATACTGACATAAGGAACAGAATTAGGTGAACTAACCTCCCTATTGACCCATGCCTCGCGAAATTCTGCAGTTTTAGAGTCCCATTCATACTTATGAAGTCCATACGGCGTGAAGGCCTGGTAATGCCCTAAAAAGAACGAAAGTAATCTACTAGCACGCTCCGGTAGCCAAGAAGGTCGAGTGCTCGGCTCATTATTAACAGTCATAGCTCCGTAACCCGCCACAGTAATTGATTGCTCTGTTTGAATACTTTCTCTACTTAAATCACCCATATTCGCAGCTCCCAAACCCGCAATCCTTCGTGAAGGTGCATTCGGTAAGCATTCCCAATCTTCAGGAATTGCGGTTCTCCAAAAAAGTGTGATGTTTACAATTTCATCCCCATCTCCGATGACAACAAAACGGTCTCCATTTGGGTCATCCCCCATCAGTGAAGGAGTTGTGCCTGAACCAGTACCAGTTCCGTTTCTATATTCCGCACTCCATGCACCATCTTTGTCAGCAAAAGAGAAGTTCTTTCCGTTCCAAACCACACGATGCAGATGATCTGCTGAGTTGAGATAAATGCCCCCTTCTTCGTCACAACACATGCTTGTTCTTACCCATCCATACGCCGTATTACCTTTCTCAATTTCCATGTTTTTGCAATGTTCTGATGCATGCTTCTCAGCACCAGGGATTTGCACAGCAACATAATTCTCGAAATCTCGCGACAGACTAACTAACCAACCATGATCCGTTGATAATACGAGACGACCATCCGGTGTCATATTTATCCCGACAAACGATCCTTCAATTTCATCTGGTTTATTCCACCTATCTTTCTCAATTAAAGGTGAATTACGGTCACTTGGATCATTTTCTGCGTACGCAACCACTCCTTCTTTTCGCCCCAAGTGCATCACATGATCGACATCTAGAAGCGAATAAACACCATCAAGCCCTGTCATGAAACGAGCAGCTAATCCAATAGCGCTGCTAATCAGTTCCTCTTCTTCACCGAAGTTGTCCAAGTTAGCAATTCCCGCTTCCCATTCTAAGCGATTACTAAATACTTCATCTGGTCGCTCGTGTGAGAGGTCAAATGTGGATAATACCTCGAGTGTTTCGTAATCAAGTTTTACTATTTGCTCTCTTCCATTACTCCAAATAGTTCGTTTCCCGTCGGGATATAAACCCGAAATGAGACCACCGAAATGTCCTGGGCCGAGCCACTCGTACTGATAATCGTTTTTTTCAAGAACCTCGCCATTTCCGCGGGAACTAGGGAGCGGCCCAGAAAGGTGCGTACTGTCACGCTGGTCACAGAACCCGTGCGCTATGGGATTCTCACTATCCGCCAGAAAAGGATTCCTCCATCTTTCGTACACATCCACAAAACGACAATAACGACCCAAAAAGCCGAAAACAAATGGATGCAATACACAGTTTTCCTCCCTGCAAAATATTTTTACTACGATGATGGGTAATGCCAATTCAAAAACCTCCATTACTTATTTACGCGCGACTTGTTTTTGGATTAGTCCTTTTCGGATTTGGATTAGCTTTAGTAGTTTTGGGAGGTTTTGGTGTCTCCCCTTGGGAAGTTCTCCATCAAGGAATTTCGAGACGTACACCTTTAAGTATCGGAACAACAATCATTCTTGTTGGAATCATAATTTTGCTTTTTCTTTTTCTTCTTAAGGAACCAATGGGAGTGGGCACTATTGCAAATGTTTTGATTATTGGTTTAATCGTCGACCTCACTTTGTCTCTATTTGGTGAAATATCAAATATTTTCCCGCGAGTCATCGCAACACTTTTCGGTCCGATTTTCGTGGCATTAGGATCCGGATTCTACATAGGAACGCGTTTAGGCCCAGGACCTAGAGATGGTCTTATGACAGCCTTTAATCGTAGAGGTGTAGCGATTTGGAAAGCTAGAACACTCATAGAAGGTTCATGTGTTATCACCGGTTTGATACTCGGCGGTACTATCGGATGGGGAACAGTTTGGTTTCTACTTTCAGTAGGCCCCTCAGTACAATTCTTTCTTCAGCGCTTAGAGATAAAAGATTAGCTTCCTAATCTAAACCATATTCCCACTAAGCCCGAACTACTTTAATAGAATTTCCGCGGCAAGATCCAAATGTTCAAGATCACAATCGTCAAGTATTTGCAAATAAAAGCGTTCGCATCCTTGTTGTTTAAATCCTTCTATTCGATTACTAACCTCGTCTGGAGTTCCTGCCAAACCATTTAAACGCAGTTCATCCCCCTCTCTTCCAATTGCAGAAGCACGGTCGCTGAAAGTCGCCTCATTCTCACCGCAGCAAAAAACCTGAGCACACGAATAAATTAAATCCTCAGGGTCTCTACCTAATGTCACGCAAGCATCTTTCACGACACTCACAAGAGAACCGAAATCTGCATGTGACACAAAAGGAGTGTTGTATTCAGATGCATATTTCGCGACCAAAGCAGGGGTTCTTCGTTTACCTATTCCTCCCATTATGATTGGAAGACCCTTCTCTTGTTTCGGTTTGGGCAATCCCATTGAATTCTCAAAGCGAACTGTTCTCCCTTCATAATTGAATAACTCTCCCTCTTCTAAATTCCAAATGGCATTCAGAACTTCCAGTGACTCTTCCAGTATGTCGAAACGAGTACCTATATCCGGAAAAGGTAACCCCTGTGCTTTATGTTCTTCCGCATACCATCCCGCCCCTAAACCCAGTTCAACTCTGCCCCCACTCATTTGATCAATTTGAGAGACACTAATGGCCAATGACCCCAGGTGACGAAAAGTAACAGGCGTTACTAAAGTTCCCAATCGGATAGTACTTGTATCACGCGTTAAACCGGCCAACGTAGTCCAGGCATCTGTCGGACCCGGCAGGCCATCAGACTCACCCATTTTCAGATAGTGATCTGAAGTAAAGAATCCGTTGAAACCGAGACTCTCCGCATGAGAAGCTAAAGAGCAAAGTCGCTCATAGGTAGTTCCCTGTTGTGGTTCAACAAAAATTCTAAAATCCATGACTTCCTACTTTCTTTCTGGATAACCGTCTGTGGGCAGCGCTGACATAGGGCCCTGCAGTATTAAACCCCCATCAACGTACAAAACTTCACCTGTTATAAAACGTGCCCCAGAGGAAACCAGAAAAATCACTCCGTTTGCTATGTCACTCACGTCTCCGATATTGGGGAGTGGTTGAGCCACAAAACCATCACCCACTCCATCTTCATATGTGGAATCAAAAGCTTCAGTTCTAAATTGACCTGGGGCGACGCAATTCACACGCACTTTAGGCCCCCATTCGAAGGCCAAAGTTCTACTGAGTTCCAACACTCCCGCCCGTGCACTTGCACTATGAGCAATACCAGGTATACCGCGTCCGACAGTTGCAATTATTTGGCATATAGAACCTCCTTCCCCTTCGAGCATGTTGTTACCAAATGCTTGAGTCATGTTCCAAGTTCCATTCAAATTCAAGTCGATCACGCTACGCCAACCGTTTGAACTGAAATCTCGGGCCTTTTGAGGAAATTGTCCCCCAGCATTATTTACAAGAATGTCTACGTTTTTATGCCTATCCGATAATTGAGCAACCGATTCAACATCACGAATATCCACAATGTCATACGAAACCTTTTTCCCAGTCTCATGAGAAATCTGTTTTGTAGCCTCGTTCAACACAGCTTCTTGCCGAGAAACTATGGTCACTGTCGCACCAACCTGGGCTAATCCAACAGCTATAGCGCGGCCCAGCCCAGTAGCTCCACCAGTTACTATCGCATTTCTTCCTTCAAGTAGTTCCTCGTTGTAGATCAAATCACTTCGCATATATTTTCTTTCCCATCAAATCTTCAATCACCAAATTACCAAAGCAGCTCCCAGTGCAACAAGAAAAGAGCCACTTATAGCCCTACGACCCAAAGAATTCAAACAGCTACCAGAATGAGTATTCCACATTTTTCCCAAATTATTAGCAGAATTGCAGCCTAAAGAGTAAGTATGACTCTCTTCTTTTCAGGTTTTTTTCGCTTTTGATCCGCTTTCTGAACTTACAGGGCAAAATGTTCTGTACAAGAGGAGTAAAAATGATCGTCTTTACATACCCAGGCCAGGGTTCGCAATTTTCTGGTATGGGATCCAGTTGGTTGAGTCACCCTTCATGGGAACTGATCGAAGAAGCATCCGACGCTACGCAAGTGGATCTATCCGATTTGCTCATTAACGCGGATGACGAGTCTTTACGAGAAACACAGAATGCCCAACTCTCCACATTCGTATTAAGCATGCTTGTTCTTGATGCTGTTGAGAGACTCGGCCTCGATTCGACTGGTCATGCAGGCCACAGCCTAGGAGAATACAGCGCTCTCACTGCTTCAGGCGCTCTTGATTTTTTTGATGCGGCCCGACTCGTAAATATCAGGGGAAAAGCGATGAAAAATGCACTTGAGGAAAACCCAGGAACAATGTCTGCTGTACTAGGTCTCTCCGATAGTGATGTTGAAGAATTATGTGATGAGATCGACGGTGAAGTTTGGGTAGCCAACTATAATTCTCCCGGTCAACTGGTCATAGCTGGCAACAACTCAGTGATAGAGGAAGCAAGCGATCTAGCAAGGAAAATGGGTGCTAAAAAAGTTACCCAACTATCAGTAGCCGGAGCATTTCATACTCCTCTAATGAGTTCAGCACGAGCCGAATTATCAGAAGCAATAGAAAATACCGATATTCGGCCACCATCTGGAGTTGTAGTAGCAAATGTCGACGGAATGCCTCATGAGAATCCAGAAACCTGGAGAGCACTTATGTCTGCTCAGTTATGTAGCCCTGTGCGATGGACACAAACAATTGAAACATTACTTAAAATGAATTTTTCAACATTTATTGAAATCGGACCCGGAAAGGTACTTACTGGACTTACGAAACGGGTAGAGCCAAATACACAACGTTTGAACATAAACGAACCAAGTGATTTGGATCAACTGCTCGACCTAATTGCACCAACATTATCCACTGATGTATCTGGAGTAAGCCACGAAGGAGAGCACCTTTTCTCGACTGACAGGCTTGTTGTTAGTCCATCCGCCGGAATGTTTAAACCCGTTTCGAATTTAGAAATCGGAGAGAAAGTTTCTAACGGTCAACTTCTTGGACACGTCGGAACCATTGAGATTCACTCCCCTTTTTCGGGCGAGCTTATGGGCTGGATCGCTGTAACAGAGGAACGGCTAACAGCCAGTCAGCCTGTTGCATGGCTACGTGTAACGTGACCAGAAAGCCTTCATAAGCTAATCTTTTCTATAGAAAACAAAAGGAAAAAATGGAACGTGTAGTTCTCATAACCGGTGGAAATAGGGGTATAGGTCTTGCTACTGCAAAGACTTTCGCTGCAAAAGGAAACAAAGTAGCAATCACATACCGCGAAACCCCACCTGATGGAATCGAAGACCTTGGCATACACTCCTTTTCGTGTGATGTTACTGATCAAGATCAAGTAGACGAAGCATTCAATGAAGTTGAAGAAACTCTAGGCACTGTAGAAATTTTGATCGCAAATGCCGGCATAACCCGAGATGCTCTTACGGCTAGAACAAGTGACATAGACTTTTCTGAAGTTTTAGATACAAATTTGACTGGAGCATTCAGAACAGCAAAAAAAGCTTTGAGAGGAATGATGAAAAATCGATGGGGACGAGTTATTTTCATATCCTCCCTTTCGGGCCGAATCGGTCAAATTGGTCAAAGCAGTTATGCTGCATCAAAATCGGCTCTTATTGGACTAAGCCGTTCGCTTGCTAAAGAGTACGCCTCCCGCAACATCACCGTTAATGTTGTCGCCCCAGGCGCTGTAAAGACAGAAATGTTGGAAAAATTATCCAATGATCAAATAAGCGAATACATCGAATCCATTCCATTAGGAAGATTAGGAGAACCGGAAGAAATAGGTGAAATAATCGCCTTTTTATCGTCAGAACAAGCCTCATATATCACCGGTAGCGTAATCCCAGTTGATGGTGGCCTTTATATGGGATAAACCTTCTTCAATAAGCTTGGTAGAAGGTAACTAACCCTCTATTGTTGTGTGGGCAGTTGAATATAAGGAGTTCAAATGAGTGACGACAATTTCGCAAGATTTCAAAAGTGTGCTGTTGAAGTGCTATCAGTTGATGCAACTCAAGTAATACCTGAAGCCAACTTTGCCGATGACCTTGACGCCGACAGTCTTGACTTAGTCGAATTAGTCATGGCACTCGAAGAAGAGTTTAGTGTGACTGTTGAAGAAGAAGAATTAGAAGGAATCAACACGATCCAAGCAGCTTTTGAATTAATCACAAGCAAGCTCTAATGCCGAACCGAAAGGTCGTCGTTACAGGTTTAGGAGTTGTCTCCTCCTGCGGGACAGGAATTGAATCCTTCTGGGAAGGACTCTGTGGGAAACCGTCTGTCGGTGATAGACGCGTCGAAGATTTTGACCCCTCTAACTACTTTGAAAATCCAAAAGATTCTCGCCGTTCAGACCGTTGCACTCAATTTGCAATCGCAGCTACTCACATGGCAATGGATCAAGCTGGTGAATTGACCGCTGAATCAGACCGCTCAGGCGTTTTTATAGGAACAGGTATAGGCGGCATTGAAACCCTCGAAGAACAGATTGGCATTTTACTCGAGAAAGGTTCACGACGTGTCTCCCCTTTTCTTGTTCCAATGATGATGCCGAACGCAGCTACAGCGGCAGTCTCAATGAAATACGGTTTTCAAGGTCCAGCTGAAACCACCTGCACTGCATGCGCCGCTGGTACACACGCGATTATTAACGCCTCTCGTTTAATCGCTTCAGATCGATGTGATGTCGTAATTGCCGGTGGCACAGAAGCTGCTTTTACTGGGAGTTCAGTCGCAGGGTTCACCAACATGACAGCATTTTCCAAGGAAGGAATCTCCAGACCATTTGACCTTGATCGCGACGGTTTCGTCATGGGAGAAGGAGCAGGAATTCTTATACTCGAAGAAAAAGAAATGGCCGAAGCAAGAGGAGCAACTATCTATGCCGAAATACTCGGTGGCGCTAGTAACGCTGATGCACACCATATAACTGCTCCCGCACCCGGCGGCACGGGAGCAGAAAAGTGTATACGACTAGCTTTAGAAGATTCAGAAATAGAACCAGAGACTGTTGGATACATCAATGCTCACGGCACTTCAACTCCATTGAATGACTTAGGAGAAGCACAAGCAATAAATGCGGTTTTTGGTGCCACTGGACCATTAGTTTCCTCCACTAAAGGCATCACCGGTCATCCTCTAGGAGCAGCAGGTGCAATCGAAGCTGTGGCAGTAGTGATAGCCCTTCAAAAATGTCTCATACCCCCAACCGCTGGATTCGTAAACTCTGACCCTGAAATGCCGGAAATCAATCTTGTGCATAGTGAACCCGTTACGTGGACCCCAGCACCTGCTATCTCAAATTCCTTTGGCTTTGGCGGACATAACGGTTGTTTAGTTATTGGCCCTGCTTGATTAATTTAAACTGTCGCAAAAACAAACATTAAGTCGCAGCTACAGGCCAACTCGCCACCTACAAGAGCCTTACCACTACCCTTTCCGCCTCGCGCTGAAATCCGTGAAAGCTCTACCGAAAGATCCAATCTCTCACCTGGCGATACCCGGCGCCTAAACCTAACGTTGTCAATACCACCGAACAAAGGTAACAAGCCGTCAAAAGTTTGATCAGAAAGTAACGTATAAGCCCCCAATTGGGCTATCGACTCGCACATTAAAACACCGGGCAGAGTGGGAAAATCGGGAAAGTGTCCAGAAAAAAATTCCTCAGATTCTGTCAACTGCCAATAAGCTTCAGCTGATTTAGGAACGTCTAATTGTGTTACTTCAGTCAGAAATAGAAAAGGTTCCCTATGTGGAATAACTTCTTTAGGTTTTGGGAAATTCATCACAACCTCCAAATTCAAAAGGCCTGCCGGTAATTCCGGCAGGCCTTTGAAAATAATTAAGAAATGTAAAAAATTTACATTGACATTTCCATTGGAGGCCCACCACTCTTAGCGGCTGCCTTTAGCTTAGACCCTGCAGAAACCTTAACTGCCTTTGTAGCTGGAATACTAATAGCTTCTCCAGTTTGAGGATTTCTACCCATCCGAGCCTTACGCACTGTCTGCTCAAATGAAATCCAGCCTGGCACTGAGACCTTCTCATTTCCAGCAGCCACTGCATCCGCTACTACATCGAACATAGCGTCGAGGCAAGCTCCAGCATCTTTGTTCGAAACGCCAGCCCTGTCAGCCATTGCCGCGATCAAATCACTCTTGTTCATCCACCGTCTCCCTTGTGTTATTTACGTACCCAAATTGGGTACACCGCTACGCGACACGTTTTTCGAGGCGATGTCAAGCATTTAAGCCTGTTTGAAAGGGGTTTTTTATAAAAAAAC
>CETA01081765.1_pt1 | contig 15192 bp, 12 predicted proteins | sample 531251 | NCBI WGS metagenome assembly CETA01 (sample SAMEA2622362, study PRJEB7988) | marine metagenome | biome: marine biome (ENVO:00000447); feature: mesopelagic zone (ENVO:00000213); material: "saline water (ENVO:00002010), including plankton (ENVO:xxxxxxxx)" | depth 380 m
AGGATGCGCCTGCCGAGGATGCGCCTGTGGCCGAAGATGCGCCTGTGGCCGAGGATGCGCCTGTGGCTGAGGATGCGCCTGCCGAGGAAGCGCCTGTGGCCGAAGATGTGGCTGAGGATGCGCCTGTGGCCGAGGATGTGGCTGAGGATGCGCCTGCCGAGGAAGCGCCGGATACTGCCGGCGCCTAGCCGGCGCTCCGGGAGGACCCGGTGCTGGAGATCGGACTGACCGGAGGCATCGGTTCCGGCAAGTCCACCGTGGCATCCCTGCTGGTACAGCGGGGCGCCCTGCTCGTCGACGCCGATGCCATCGTGCGCGAACTCCAGGAACCCGGCAGCCCCGTATTCGAAGCCATGGTCGAACGCTGGGGGCAGGACATCGTGGCCGGTGACGGCACGCTCGACCGACAGGCCGTCGCCGATCTTGTGTTCGGCGACCCGGACGAGTTGCTTGCCCTCAACGCCATCGTGCACCCGGCCGTTGGCGATGAGATGACCCGCCGCCGGGACGCACTGGCAGGCACGGATGCCACGGTGGTGCTCGACATTCCCCTCCTGGTCGAATCTGGGCACGAGGGCTACGGAGGGATCGTGGTCGTGGACGTCGACCCCGAGATGTCCGTACAGCGGCTCGTGGAGCACCGTGGCTTCGACGAGGAGGACGTCCGCCAGAGGATCGCCAGGCAGGTTTCCCGCAGCGATCGCCTGGCGAAGGCCGACTTCGTAGTCTCCAACTCCGGAACCCCCGAAGACCTGGAGGCCGAGGTGGACCGCTGCTGGGCCTGGATCGGCACCCTCGAGCGGCCGCAGCCGGGTACGCCCGTGCGACGTATCGGGAGCAGGGCCGAGAAGGGCTGACAGCCCCCCCTTCGGCTCCCTCCCTGGCTTCCTCCCCGGAGGCCGTCGCTACGCTGCGCCCGTGAACCAACGTTTCCGCGTCGAGGCACCCTTCCCGCCGGCCGGCGACCAGCCCAGCGCAATCGCCGAACTGGCCGCAGGCATCCAGGGCGGCGAGCGCTTCCAGACCCTGCTCGGCATCACCGGCAGCGGCAAGAGCGCCACGCTCGCATGGGTCATCGAACAGGTCCAGCGCCCGACCCTGGTGATCGCCCCCAACAAGTCCCTCGCCGCCCAGTTGGCGAACGAGTTCCGGGTGTTCTTCCCGTCGAACCGCGTCGAGTACTTCGTCTCCTACTACGACTACTACCAGCCCGAGGCATACGTGCCCTCCAGCGACACCTTCATCGAAAAGGACTCGTCTGTGAACGACGAGATCGACCGACTGCGCCATTCGGCAACGGCGGCGCTCCTCACCCGGCGGGACACCATCGTGGTGGCCTCCGTGTCGTGCATCTACGGCCTCGGCAACCCGGAGTTCTACGAGGGGAACCTGCTCGTCCTCCGACAGGGTGAGGAGATAGACCAGCGGGCGGCGCTCCGTCGTCTCATAGACATGCAGTACGAGCGCAACGACATGGTCCTGGGTCGGGGAAAGTTCAGGGTCCGGGGCGACACGCTCGAGATCCATCCCGCCTACGAGGAGACCGCCGTGCGGATCTCGCTGTTCGGCGACGAGGTCGAGTCGATAACCGAGGTCGATCCGTTGACCGGAGAGCACCTGCGGGAGCTCTCGGAGCTGGTGGTGTTCCCGGCCACCCACTACGCCGCCGACAAGGTCGTCCTCGCCAGGGCCATGGGGCTGATCGAACGGGAACTCCAGGAGCGCCTCGCCTGGTTCCAGGGAGAGGACAAGCTGCTGGAGGCGCAACGGCTCCGGATGCGCACCGAGCACGACCTGGAGATGATCGGCGAGCTGGGCTTCTGCAACGGCATCGAGAACTACAGCGCCCACATCGACGGACGCTCACCTGGAGAGCGGCCCTACACGCTCCTGGACTTCTTCCCCGACGACTTCCTCGTGGTCGTCGACGAGTCGCACGTGGCGGTCCCGCAACTGAACGGCCAGTACCACGCCGACCGCAGCCGCAAGGAGACCCTCATCGAGCACGGCTTCCGCCTGCCCTCGGCGGCCGACAACCGACCCCTGCAGTTCGAGGAGTTCCGCGACCGGGTGGGACAGGTGGTGTTCCTTTCGGCCACTCCGGGCCCGTGGGAGCTCGACAACAGCAGCAGCATCGTCGAACAGATCGTGCGGCCGACGGGCCTCGTCGACCCGGAGGTGGTGGTCAAGCCCACCCGGGGGCAGATCGACGACCTCCAGGAGCTGATCGCCGAAAGGGTGGCCGTAGACCAGCGGGTGCTGGTCACCACGCTCACCAAGAAGATGTCCGAGGAGCTCACCGACTACCTGCTCGAGCAGGGAACCCGGGTGCGCTACCTGCACTCCGACATCGACACCATCGAGAGGATCGAGATCCTGCGCGACCTGCGCCTCGGGGAGTTCGACGTGCTGGTCGGCATCAACCTGCTGCGAGAGGGCCTCGACCTTCCCGAGGTCTCGCTCGTCGCCATCCTCGACGCCGACAAGGAGGGTTTCCTACGGAGCGAGACCTCGCTCGTCCAGACCATCGGCCGTGCTGCCCGCAACGTCGACGGACAGGTCGTCATGTACGCCGACGGGCTCACCCGGTCGATGCGCAAGGCCATCGCCGAAACCAACCGACGGCGCAGCCTCCAGCAGGCCTACAACGCCGAACACGGGATCGATCCACAGACCGTGCGAAAGGCCGTGACCGACATCCTCGAGTTCCTGCGACCCACCGGCGGTGGTGCACCCACCCCGAAGGGCAGGAAGCGCCGCGGCGAGCGCCTCGTCGACGAGGTCTCCGAACTGCCGAGATCGGACATCGAGCGCCTCCTCGGATCGCTGGAAGAGGAGATGAAGGAGGCAGCCGGGGACCTCCGCTTCGAGTATGCGGCCCGCCTCCGCGACGAGATCGCCGAACTGCGTCGCGAACTGCGCGACCTCGCCGAGCACACCTGAGACGGTTGCCACCTGATCATCGGGGCTTCGAACGCCTCCGGGCCGGCCGGTAGGCTCGCCGCCGTGTCCGATCGACTGGTGGTACGCGGGGCGCGCGAGCACAACCTGCGCGACATCGACCTCGACCTCCCCCGGGAGCACCTGATCGTCTTCACGGGCATCTCGGGTTCGGGCAAGTCGTCGCTGGCGTTCGACACCATCTACGCCGAGGGCCAGCGGCGCTACGTCGAGTCCCTTTCGTCGTATGCACGCCAGTTCCTGGGACAGATGGACAAGCCGGACGTCGACTTCATAGAAGGCCTCTCACCAGCCATTTCGATTGACCAGAAGAGTGCCTCGCGCAACCCGCGCTCGACCGTCGGCACGATCACAGAGGTCTACGACTACCTCCGCCTGCTCTATGCCCGGATAGGCGTGCCACACGACCCGGAGACGGGTGAGCGGCTGGTCCGCCAGACCCCGCAGCAGATCGTCGACCGTGTCCTCGAACTGGATGAGGGAACCCGGTTCCAGGTCCTGGCACCTGTGGTCCGGGGACGGAAGGGCACCTACGACACCCTGCTCTCCGACCTGGCCTCGCAGGGCTTCAGCCGGGCGATCGTCGACGGCGAACTGCACGAGCTCACCGACGAGGTCGACCTGGCCCGCTACGAGCAGCACACCATCCAGGTCGTGATCGACCGGCTGGTGCTGCGGGACGGCATCGAGCGTCGCCTGACCGAGTCGATGGAGGCGGCCCTGACCCTGGCCGAGGGGGTCGCCGAGATCCAGGTGGTGCCGAGCAGGGGAGACGGGGAGGAACAGCTCGACGAGGACGGAGAGGTCGTCGGGCCGCACACGATCGTGTTCAGCCAGCACCTGTCGCGGCCCAGCGACGGAAAGTCCTTCGAGGAGCTGGCACCCCGGAACTTCTCGTTCAACAGCCCCTACGGCGCCTGCGACCACTGCAACGGCCTCGGCTCGGTGTTCGAGGTCGACCCCGAGCTGGTCGTCCCGAACCCAGACCTGAGCCTGGGCGAGGGTGCGATCGCACCCTGGTCGAGCGGGCACAACCGCTACTTCAAGCGCCTCGTAGCGGCCGTCGCCGAGGACCAGGGCATAGACCCTGAGAAGCCGTGGCGCTCGCTGGCGAAGAAGCACCAGAAGCTGTTCCTGACCGGCGGCCTCGACCATCGTGTGCAGGTCCGCTACAAGAACCGGTTCGGCCGGACCCGCGTCTACTCGGCGCAGTTCGAGGGGGTCATGCCGTACCTGCGGCGTCGCCACCAGGACAGCGAGAGCGACAGCGGACGGGAGCAGATCGAGGGATACATGCGCCAGGTGCCCTGTCCCGACTGCGGTGGTGCACGCCTCTGCCCGCTTTCGCTGGCCGTGAGCATCGACGGCCATTCGATCCACGATGTCTGCGAGCTTCCGATCGGGGAGGCTGCAAAGGTCCTGGCCGGCTTCGACCTCTCCGACCGCGATGCGATGATCGCCGAGCCGGTCCTCAAGGAGGTCAATGCCCGGCTCGGGTTCCTGCTGGACGTCGGCCTCGACTACCTGTCGCTCTCCCGTTCGGCGGCCACTCTGGCCGGCGGCGAGGCCCAGAGGATCAGGCTGGCGTCGCAGATCGGCAGCGGCCTCGTCGGCGTGCTCTATGTGCTGGACGAGCCGTCGATCGGGCTCCACCAGCGCGACAATCGGCGGCTCATCGAGACGCTGCACAGGCTGCGGGACATCGGAAACACGGTGATCGTCGTCGAACACGACGAGGAGACGATCCGAAACGCCGACCACGTTGTCGACATCGGACCCGGGGCGGGGGAGCACGGCGGAGCGGTGGTGCACTCCGGCACGGTTGAGGGACTCCTCGGGAAGAAGGGCTCGATCACCGGGCAGTACCTCTCGGGACGGAGGGAGATCGCCGTGCCCCAGGCGAGGCGCCCCGGTACCGGCGACTCGCTGCTGGTCCGCGGCGCACGGGAGAACAACCTCCGGGACATCGACGTCTCGTTTCCGCTTGGCCGCTTCATAGCCGTGACCGGGGTCTCGGGATCGGGCAAGTCGACCCTCGTCAACGAGATCCTGCACAAATCGCTCATGCAGGCCGTCTACCGGTCGAAGGTTCCGCCGGGACTCCACACGGCCCTCGAAGGCGTCGGGCACATCGACAAGGTCATCAACATCGACCAGGCGCCGATCGGGCGCACCCCCCGCTCAAACGCCGCCACCTACACCGGCGTGTTCGACCGGATCCGGAAGTTGTTCGCCCAGACCGAGGAGTCGAGGGTGCGCGGCTACATGCCCGGCCGGTTCAGCTTCAACGTCAAGGGAGGCCGTTGCGAAGCCTGTTCAGGCGACGGGACGCTGCGCATAGAGATGCACTTCCTTCCGGACGTCTACGTGCCATGCGAGGTGTGCAAGGGGGCCCGCTACAACCGGGACACGCTCGACATCGAGTTCAAGGGCCGCACCATCGCCGACGTGCTGGCGATGTCCTGCGAGGAGGCGTTCGGCTTCTTCGAGAAGCACCCTCCCATCACGCGCCACATGCGGACGCTGGTGGACGTGGGTCTGGGCTACATCCGGCTGGGCCAGCCGGCGCCGACGCTGTCCGGAGGCGAGGCGCAACGGGTCAAGTTGGCCTCCGAGTTGGCGAAGCGGCCTACCGGCCACACCGTCTACATTCTCGACGAGCCCACCACCGGCCTGCACTTCGAGGACGTCCGTCGGCTCCTGTCGGTGCTCAGCCGACTGGTCGACCAGGGCAACACCGTGATCGTCATCGAGCACAACCTCGATGTCGTCAAGACCGCAGACTGGCTGATCGACCTCGGACCGGAGGGTGGGCTGGGAGGTGGTGCGGTGGTGGCCACCGGCACGCCGGAGGAGGTGGTCGCGGTGTCCGAGAGCCACACGGGTCGCTACCTGCGTGACATCTTGGCTGGCTGACAGGGCCGGCTTCCTGATCGCTCCTCAGGTGATGGTGAGCATCCGGTCGAGGGCGACATGCGCCCACGCCTGGGTGTCGGAGGCGACGGTGATGAGGTTGCGGACCTTTCCGTCGAAGCGGATGCGGTCGGGTGCGCCCTACGCTGCCGACATGATCGAGCGGCCACCCGCCGGGACGATCCCGGACCTGCCCGGCTCGTACCAGTTCAAGGACGGCGACGGCCGCGTGCTCTATGTCGGCAAGGCGAAGAGCCTCCGCCACCGGCTCAACAGCTACTTCGGGAGCCCGGATCGAATGGCCCTGCGGACAGTGCAGATGCTCGAGGCTGCGGAGAGCGTCGAGTGGATCCAGGTCTCGAACGAACTCGAGGCCCTGATGCTGGAGTTCAGCCTGATCCAGGAGCACTCGCCACGCTTCAACGTCGACCTCAAGGACGACAAGAGCTATCCGTTCCTGGCGATCACGCTCGACCACGAATGGCCCCGTGCGATGGTGATGCGCGGCCGTCGCCGCAGGGGGGTCCGGTACTTCGGTCCCTATGGGAACGCCGGCGCAATCCGCGAGACGCTCGACCTGTTGTTGCGCACGTTCCCGATCCGCACGTGTACGGACAGCAAGTTGGATGCACACCGGCGGCTCGGTCGACCCTGCCTGCTCTTCCACATCGAGAAGTGCTCGGGGCCCTGCGTGGGGGAGGTGGGGCGCAGGGCCTACGACGAGATCGTCGCCGATCTGAGTCGCGTCCTCGGGGGAGATACGGACGAGGTCGAAACTCGCCTGTCGGAAGAGATGGAGGCGGCATCGGTCGGCCTCGAGTTCGAGGCTGCGGCCCGCTGGAGGGACCGGCTGGGGAGCGTCCGCAAGGTGGCCGAACGCCAGCAGATGGTCGGTGGGCGGAACGAGGACATCGACGTCTTCGGCCTGTCGGGCGACGAACTCGAGGCAGCGGTCCAGGTCTTCTACGTGCGTCGAGGTCGGGTGATCGGACGCAGGGGGTTCGTCGTCGACCGTATCGAGGACCTGTCGGCGTCCGAACTGGTCGGCGAGGTCGTGGCTGCCCACTACCGGGGCGACCCACCCCAGGGGGTTCCGAGGGAGGTCCTCGTCCCAGACCTTCCGGAGGGTACGGACCTGCTGGGGGAGTGGCTGAGCGGGGAACGGGGTACCCGTGTTCGCATTCGGGTGCCGCAGCGGGGCGACAAGCGCTCCCTGCAGGAGACTGTGACCCGCAACGCAGCCGAGGAGTTCATGCGACACCGCCTCAAGCGGGCTGCCGACCACAACAGCCGTGCCCGGGCCCTCAACGAGTTGCAGCAGGCGCTCGGGCTGCCTGAAGCACCACTCCGGATCGAATGCTTCGACATGAGCCACCTGCAGGGCACGGACTACGTCGGGTCCATGGTCGTGCTCGAGGACGGCCTCGCCAAGAAGTCCGACTACCGCCGATTCAAGGTTCGGGGGGTGCCCGGCAACGACGACTATGCGGCAATGGAGGAGGTCCTCACGAGGCGCCTCACCGCCTTCCTGGAGGAGGTCGCCCTTCCCGTGGCGAATCGGCCCGGCAGGTTCGCCTATCCGCCGCAGCTGCTTCTCGTGGACGGCGGGGTGGGGCAGTTGGGGGTCGCCCAACGGGTCGTTGCAGACCTGGGCCTGACGGACCGGATACCGGTCGCTGCGCTGGCCAAGCGCTTCGAGGAGGTGTTCGTTCCCGGTCGAAGCGATCCGATTCTGCTGCCACGTGGATCTGAGGCGCTGTACCTGCTGCAACGGGTGCGCGACGAGTCGCACCGGTTCGCGGTCGCCTACCACCGACAGTTGCGCTCCCGGCGCATGACAGGTTCCGTTCTGGACGACATCCCGGGCCTCGGGCCGGCACGGCGGAAGCGCCTGGTGAAGGAGATGGGCGGTGTACGGGCCGTGCAGCGTGCCGGCCTCCCTGACCTGCAGAAGCTGTCGTGGTTGCCGGACGCCGTGGCCGAGGCGGTGTACGTGAAGGCACATCGTGAGCAGTGATGTGAGCGGTGTGTCGGTCGGGCCTCGCCTAGCATCGTGATGTGAGCGACTTCCTGGTGTTGACGGGCCTCTCGGGGGCGGGGCGCTCGGCGTTCGCCAGCGACCTCGAGGACCTCGGCTGGTTCGTCATCGACCGGCTGCCACCCGACCTGATGGCGAAGGTGGCGGACCTGGCGAGGGGGCCGGAGTCCTCGCTGGATCGGGTGGCCTTCGCCCTGCGTAGCGACACCGTCGGCGGCGAGACCCTCGCCGGAATCGCCGAGCTGCGATCCCTTGTCGAGGGGCTCCGCGTCGTGTTCCTCGACTGCTCGACGGAGGTGTTGGTGCAGCGCTACGAGAGCAGCCGGCGGCCGCATCCCCTCGGTGGTGGGGCAGGCCTGGTCGACACCATCGACGCCGAGAGGGCCCTGATGGAGTCGGTCCGATCCGAAGCCGACCTCGTCATCGACACCTCGGACCTGAACGTCCACCAGCTCCGCGACAAGGTCGCCGAACTCTACGGACAGGCCGACGACCGCCCCATGCGCCTCGCCGTGACCTCCTTCGGGTTCAAGCACGGCGCTCCCCGCGACGCCGACCTGGTCCTGGATTGCCGCTTCCTGCCGAACCCGCACTGGGTCGACGAACTCCGCCCGCTCAGCGGCCTGGACGTGCCTGTCCGTGAGCATGTGCTGGACAGCGACCTGGCCCAGGGGTTCCTGAGCCGACTGGAGGACCTGCTGGACCTCCTCCTGCCGGCCTTCGTCGGCGAGGGACGGTCGTATCTCACGCTGGCGTTCGGATGCACGGGCGGTCGGCACCGCTCGGTCACCATTGCCGAGGCGGTCGCCGGGTACCTGAGGGAAAGGGGTCAGGATCCTCTCGTGACCCACCGCGACGTCGATCGCTGACTGCTGCCGTGACGATCCGGGTGTGACCGATCTACGTTCAGGATCGCGTGTCAAGTTGATGCCCATCGGCTAGCAATGAACGGGCACATGACCCTCTACGACAACAGAGCGGCGGTTCGGCCACCGCAGGAGGCAACAGTTCAATGACCGTCCGTGTAGGTGTGAACGGATTCGGCCGCATCGGCCGCAACTTCTTCCGGGCCGCCCGTGCCCAGGGGGCGAACATCGAGTTCGTCGCCGTCAATGACCTGGGGTCCATCGACACGATGGCGTTCCTGTTGGCGAACGACTCGGTGCACGGGCGACTCGACGCCAAGGTGCGGACCACCCGTGACAGCATCGTCGTCGACGGCCAGAAGATCCGGGTGCTGTCCGAGCGTGACCCGGGCGACCTCCCCTGGGGGGACCTCGGAGTCGATGTCGTGATCGAGTCCACTGGCTTCTTCACCTCACGCGACAAGGCGGCCCTGCACCTCGGGGGCGGTGCCCGCAAGGTCATCATCTCGGCCCCGTCCGGTGACTGCGATGCGACGTTCGTCGTCGGCGTGAACGACGACTCCTACAACCCTGCGAAGCACCATGTGATGTCCAACGCCTCGTGCACCACGAACTGCTTCGTCCCGATGATCAAGGTGCTCGACGACCGGTTCGGAGTCGAGCGGGGCTTCATGACCACTACACACGCCTACACCGGCGACCAGAGCCTCGTGGACGGGCCGCACAGCGACCTCCGTCGTGCCCGGGGCGCAGCCGTCAACATCGTGCCCACCTCGACCGGAGCCGCCAGGGCGACGAGCCTGGTACTGCCGAAGATGAAGGGTCGCCTCGACGGCATCTCGCTGCGGGTGCCGATCCCCGACGGTTCGATCACCGACTTCGTGGGCACCCTGAAGAAGACAGCGACGGCAGAGCAGGTCAACGCCGCCTACGCAGAGGCCGCCCGCCGTGGTCCGCTGGCCAAGGTGCTCGACTACAGCGAGGACCCACTGGTATCCGCCGACATCGTCGGCCGCCCGGCCTCGTGCACGATCGACGGTGGCCTCACCATGGCCTCCGGGAACATGGTCAAGGTCCTGGGCTGGTACGACAACGAGATGGGCTACTCGAGCCGTCTGGTCGACCTCACGAGGATCGTCGGCACCCGCCGCACCAAGAGGCCGAAGGCGAAGAAGGCCCGCAAGTAGCAACGATGGACGTCCCCCTCCTGGAGGACCTCGGTGACCTTTCGGGTCGAAGGGTCCTCGTCCGCTGCGACTTCAACGTCCCGATGTCCGACGGGGCCATCACCGACGACCTCCGCATCCGGGCGGCGCTGCCGACGCTGGACTACCTGCTCGATGCCGGAGCGGAGGTAACGGCGTGTTCGCACCTGGGCCGTCCGAAGGGGGCGCCGGATCCGGCATTTGCAATGGACCCGGTCCGCGAGCGCCTTGCCGAGCTGGCGCCCGGAGTGGTGTTGCTCGAGAACCTGCGCTTCGATCCGGGGGAGACGACGAACGCCCCGGCGTTCGTTGAGCGACTGCTCGAGGGTCAGGACGCCTACGTCAACGACGCCTTCGGGGCCTCACACCGGGCCCACGCGTCGGTGGTGGGTCCTCCACGGCACCTACCGTCGGCGGCGGGTCGCCTGTTGGCCCGCGAGGTCGAGGTTCTGGGAGGCCTCCGGGACTCGCCGAAGCGGCCGTTCGTCGGGATCATGGGTGGCGCCAAGGTCAGCGACAAGCTCGGTGTCGTGGAGGCGCTACTCGACATCGTCGACGAACTGATCGTCGGCGGGGGAATGTGCTTCACCTTCCTGGCGGCACGGGGCGCCTCGGTGGGCTCTTCGCTGTTGGAGGAGGACATGGTCGGGACCTGCGCACGCCTGCTCGACTCGGGCGCCCCGATCCGGTTGCCGATCGACATCACGGCGCTCGGACCCGGTGGGCGCATCTGCGACCCCTCGGCCGGGGGAGAGGTACGCCAGGCCGGTACGTCGCTGCCCGACGGCTGGATGGGTCTCGATATCGGGCCCGGGTCGGCAGTCGAATTCTGCGACCTGGTTGCCGAGGCCCGCACGGTGCTGTGGAATGGCCCGATGGGCGTCTTCGAGGATCCCCGCTTCGCCGCAGGCACCCGAACCATCGCCGAGGCCGTGGCCGACTGCCGGGGGTTCACCGTCGTCGGCGGCGGCGACTCTGCGGCAGCGGCGCACCAGTTCGGGGTGGTCGACCGGATGGACCACGTGTCGACGGGTGGTGGCGCAGCGCTGGAGTTGATCGAAATGGGCGACCTGCCGGGGCTGGCGGCCCTGCGCGGTGACGCCTGAGCATGTCAGTCTGAATTCGGGACCAAGCACGAGGAGCAGGTGATGTCAGGGACGAGGCGACCGCTGGTCAGCGGCAACTGGAAGATGCACCACAACCACTTCGAGGCCATCCAGATGGTCCAGAAGTTGGCCTACATTCTCAACCCGGCCGACCACGACGTCGTCGACGTGTCGGTCCACCCGCCCTTCACGGACATCCGCTCGGTGCAGACGGTGATCGAGTCCGACGAGATGCGCCTCGTCCTCGGTGCCCAGCACTGCCACTTCGAGGAGAGCGGCGCCTTCACCGGAGAGGTGTCACCGGGGATGCTCGCAAAGCTCAACGTGGCGCTGGTGATCGTCGGGCATTCGGAACGGCGCGAGGTCTTCGGCGAGACCGACGACGACGTACGGCTCAAGGCGGCGGCCGTGCTCGCCAACGGCATGACCCCCATCTTCTGCTGCGGCGAGACCCGGGAGGAGCGGGAGGCCGGCGGCACCGACGCCAAGGTCACGGGCCAGGTGAAGGCCGGACTGGCTGGGCTCTCGCAGGAGCAGGTGGCAGGGCTCGTGATCGCCTACGAACCGATCTGGGCGATCGGCACCGGCCTCACAGCCACCCCAGAGGATGCCCAGGCGGCCTGCCGGGTCGTACGGGGGGTGGTGGCCGAGGGGTGGGGACAGACGGCGGCCGACTCGGTGCGTATCCAGTACGGGGGGTCTGTCAAGCCGGTCAACGCCCCGGACCTGATGATGCAGCCCGACATCGACGGCCTCCTGGTGGGCGGTGCCTCGCTCGACCCTGACGAGTTCGCCCGCATCGTGGCGTACCACCGGCTCATCGGTTGATCTCAGGGCCGCGCCGCTAGCCTGTCGCCACCATGTTGGTCCTGACCTCGATCCTCTTCGTCGCATCGGCGCTGGGCCTCATCTTCCTGGTGCTGCTGCACAGCGGCAAGGGTGGTGGCCTGTCGGACATGTTCGGTGGTGGCATCGGCGCACAGACCGCCGGCTCCACCGTGGTCGAGCAGAACCTCGATCGCATCACCATCGTGACGGCCCTGGTGTTCGCCTTCACGACGGTGGCCCTCGCCCTGATGTTCTAGGGGCCCTCAGGCCACCGAACCCGGGGGACGACCCATTCAGCGGGCTGTCCGGTGACGTCGACGATCCGGTCGAAGTCGGCGTCGTGGTGGAGTAGCACGAGGTCGTTGACCTCGGTGGTGGCGGTCAGCAGCAGGTCGGCGATGGGGAGGCGGTGCTGCCCTCGTTCCGCCGGGCACCCTTCACGACTTCGGGGTCATGAAGGTGGAGCCCTTCCATGGCGGACAAACCGGATCTTGTGCCGTCGCCTGGCCTCTTTGTCGGATACCAGGGCGAGGGCGTCGTTGACGGTGTCCTCCATGGTCGAGGAGCCGAGGATTTCCCCGGCCCCGGCAAGGCGGTCGCCGTCGATGTCGATGAGGCGCCTCGTCATGGCATGGGGCATGTGCCCACCCGGTCGGTGGGATATACGCCAAGAGGACCTGCTCAGCGGGCGAAGGCTCCGGCGTGGATGAGGGTGGTGGGGAGCACGAGCGCCTGGCCGACGACCCGGTCGGTGCGGATGTGGTGCTCGATGCCGTGGCCCAGGCCCTCCTTGCGTTCCGATGGGCTTGTGGCGAATCGGCTGAGGAACCGCAGGGCCCGACCGGCCGAGGGACGGCCGTCGGCGGTGGGGTGTTCGATCAGGTGCGACCGGACTATGGCACCCCAGTGGGGCCGCAGCAGGTCGGTGGAGGCGAACAGGTCGGCGGCGACGATGCGACGGCCGTGCGAGACCACGAGGCCGCACTGGCCGGGGAGGGGACCCATCTGGACGAGCTCCTCGACGGTCCTACGGCGATCGGGGTCACGGTCGATGAAGGCCGAGGCATCGGACATGGCCCGACTGGACGAGTCGACTTCCATGCGGTTCAGTTCCCGGTCGACTACGTGCCAGACGGCGCCCTGATCGGCGTGGCGCTCGTGGGAGGGTGCGCCGACGGTGGCCAGGCGTTGGGCCACGGCGTCCTGCTTGGTCCGGCGGACCCGGCGGGGAGCCATGGCGTCGCCGTACCGGAAGGCTCGTCGGGCGCCCCAGCGGCCCTGCTCGAGGCAGGTCACGGGGATCTCGAGGGTGGCGCCGGCCGGCACCAGCACGCTGACGTTGAGGGTGCGGTTCTGGGCGCCGCCTACGAGGCTCTCACCCTCGATGAGCAGGATCGCCCGATCGGTCGGGTTGGTGACGGATAGCGTCGGTACCGAGGCATTGGACAGCTCGTCGATGACGAGGCCGGAGCCCGGGCCGGTGGCGATGGGCGGCAGGTCGGCGGGTGGCAGGTAGACGGGGAAGAGGGAGAAGCCGAGGCGGTTGACGGGGCGGCCGACGGCGGCGTGTTCGAGGGTGGGGATGTCCATTGGTGGTGCTCCTGTTTCGTGGGGTACTCCATGGGTAGGGGTTCCGTGTGACAGAGCGCTGCGGCGATGGGGGAGAATGGGCGGATGGACCGCTATGTGGGTGCGATCGACCAGGGGACCACCAGCACCCGGTTCATGGTCTTCGACCATTCGGGTGGCGTTGTATCGGTGGCGCAGCGGCCGCACGAGCAGGTGTTTCCCAGGGCCGGGTGGGTCGAGCACGACGCCCACGAGATCCTCGACAACACGCTTGCGGTGGTCGTCGAGGCGCTGTCGTCGGCAGGCCTGACGGCTGCCGATCTGCTGGCGGTGGGGATCACCAACCAACGGGAAACCACCGTGCTGTGGGACCGTCACACGGGTGAGGCGGCGCACAACGCAATCGTCTGGCAGGACACGCGGACCTCGGAGATGGTCGAGCGCCTTGCGGAAGGACCGGGCCCGGACCGCTGGCGGGCGACGACCGGGTTGCCGTTGGCCCCGTACTTCTCCGGCCCGAAGGTGTCCTGGCTGCTCGAGAACGTCGAGGGCCTGGCCGGGCAGGCGGCGTCCGGCGACCTGTTGTTCGGGACCGTCGACTCCTGGCTGGTCTGGCACCTGACCGGCGGATCGGAAGGTGGGCGGCACGTCACCGACGTCACGAACGCCTCGCGGACGCTGATGATGGACCTGGCTTCGTTGGGCTGGGATGCCGACATCGTCGAGGCACTGGGTATTCCGGCGTCGATGCTGCCCGAGATCGTTCCCTCGGTGGGGCGTATTGGCGAGATGAAGGGACCGCTGGCCGGCGTGCCGTTGTCGGGGGTCCTCGGCGACCAGCAGGCCGCCCTGTTCGGGCAGACGGCTTTCTCGCCGGGTGAGGCCAAGAACACCTACGGCACCGGATGCTTCATGCTGCTCAACACCGGGGCCGACCCCGTGCCATCGACCCACGGTCTCCTGACGACGGTCGGCTACCAGTTGGCCGGCGAGGCACCCGTCTACGCCCTGGAGGGCTCCATCGCCGTAGCCGGTGCGCTGGTGCAGTGGCTGAGGGACGGGCTGGGCATCATCGGCGAGTCGTCGGAGGTCGAGGAGATGGCCCGCTCGGTCGATGACAACGGCGACGTGTACCTGGTTCCGGCGTTCTCCGGCCTGTTCGCACCGCACTGGCGTTCTGACGCCCGGGGGCTCCTGATGGGCCTGACCGCGTTTTCGAACCGGGGTCATGTCGCCCGGGCGGCGCTGGAGGCCACGGCCTTCCAGACCCGGGAGGTGCTCGACGCCATGCGTGCCGACAGTGGCGTCGACCTGTCATCGCTGCGGGTCGACGGCGGGATGGTGGTCAACGAACTCCTCATGCAGTTCCAGGCCGATGTGCTCGGGGTGCCCGTGGTGCGGCCGGTGGTCGAGGAGACCACGGCATTGGGGGCCGCCTACGCCGCCGGGCTGGCAGAGGGGTACTGGGGCGGGTTCGACGACCTGCGGGCCAACTGGCAGGAGGGTGGCCGCTGGGAGCCGACGTTGCCGGAGGGGGAGCGGGACGCTCTCCTGGCCCGCTGGTCGGATGCGGTCACCCGGACGTTCGACTGGGCGTGAGGCCGGTGTTCGCCTATGCAGGGCGCCGGTAGCCTGTCGTGCGCTCCGGGTCTTCCGGGTGTGCCACGTCGGAGTGGCGGAATTGGCAGACGCGCCAGCTTGAGGGG
>CETA01015987.1_pt1 | contig 15149 bp, 14 predicted proteins | sample 531251 | NCBI WGS metagenome assembly CETA01 (sample SAMEA2622362, study PRJEB7988) | marine metagenome | biome: marine biome (ENVO:00000447); feature: mesopelagic zone (ENVO:00000213); material: "saline water (ENVO:00002010), including plankton (ENVO:xxxxxxxx)" | depth 380 m
CCGAGCTTTCCTCTTCCTCGGTCTCTGCATCAGAAGCATCATCTGCCCCTTCTATCACTCCACCTGATTTTTCAACCAATGCCTGGAGAGCGTAAGCAAACTTCTGTGGCAATGCATTAAGCAAGCCAGCAAACTGCTGCATTGGTGCCACCAAAAGTCCTGCCAATTGCGACAAGAGAACATCTCTAGGTGCTATCTCAGCAAGTTGATTAATTTCCTCAACTGTAAGTCTCCGGTTCTCAAGAACCCCGCCCTTTATGACTAAAGCCTCATTTTTTTTCGCGAAATCCTTCAAAGCTTTCGCTACAGAAACTGGATCACCTGAGGACCCATCTGGTTTTTTACCTACAAAAGCTATAGCAGTTGGTCCTGACAATAAATCATCAATCTCCAAGTCAAGATTTTCAATTGCGAAACGAACCAAAGTATTTTTGTAAATTTTGTAATCGCCACCGACTTCACGTAAAGCCTCTCGTAAAGAAGCCATAGCTGGAACATCTAAATTCCTATATTCAGTCAAAACAAGAGAATCAGAATCAGAAAAGCGTTCTCTTACTTCATCTACAACAGCAACTTTCGCCGCTCGTGCCTCTGACATTGCTCACCCTCTCCCAAAATCGTTAACACACACCAAAGAATTTCAGACATAGTCTGAAACCGATCCGGAAGGCTCTCCTGCTAGGGCGAAAAATCGTTCTGCAAGTAAATGCAACCCAGAGGTCTTCGGTGAGCGTCTCTATTGTGATAGTCAGACTATCCAATGACCATCAATACACAAACCAAATTTTTTCAGTGACCAAATAATTAATTTTATAATTATTCAGTTATTCGAGACGGGTCAATCCTGACCCCAGGACTCATCGTAGAAGAAACAGAAATAGTTTTGATATAACGGCCTTTTGTAGATGCAGGCTTTAATCTTTCAAGTTCTTCAACTACTACATTTAGATTTGATACTAAATCATCTAGTGAAAAGCTTGCTTTCCCTATTGGCAAGTGAACATTCCCGTGCCGATCTGTTCGAAACTCCACTTTTCCGCCTTTAAAATCTTCAACGGCCTTAGCTACTTCTTCAGTGACTGTTCCAGACTTAGGATTTGGCATTAGACCTCTTGGTCCCAACATCCTTCCAAGTTTTCCGACCGTGGCCATCATTTCAGGAGTTGAAATCGCAATTTCAAAATCAAGCATTCCGCCTTCAACTTCTGCAGCAAGATCATCTGCGCCAACATGATCAGCACCTGCTTCACGTGCCGCATTAGCCGCTTCACCTTGCGCAAAGACAGCAACACGAACTGCTTTACCTGTGCCAGATGGTAAAGCGACTGTGCTACGAATCATTTCTTCAGTTTTTCTAGGATCAACCCCTAAACGAACAACAAGGTCAATAGATTCATCAAACTTCGTTCTTTCGAACGATTGGACCATTTCTAAAGCTTCACGACCAGATAAAAATCCATCCGGGTCAAACTTCTCAAGAGAATTCTGGTACCTCTTACTATTACTCATTTAGCCTTTCCTCCTGGCTCCCTCAATTAAATAAATCCTGTTGAGGCGAGGTCCTCCTCTTTACAGAATCAATTAGATATTAAAAATATTTTTATCTCTAATTAACTGCTATGCCCATACTTCGAGCTGTTCCTGCTACTTGTTGTTTTGCACCTTCGATGTCAATCGCGTTTAGATCAGGCATTTTTGTTTCAGCAATTTCCTCGACCTGATTCCATGTGATTGAACCAACTTCCTCTCGTCCGGCTAGACCCGAAGCTTTTTCCAAACCAGCTGCTTGGCGGATAAGAAACGAGGTAGGTGGCGTTTTCGTAATAAATGAAAAAGACCGATCTTCATAAATCGTTATCTCTACAGGAATTATCTGTCCTCTTTTGTCCTCGGTCTTAGCGTTATATTCCTTGCAAAAATCCATAATCGCAACGCCATGAGGACCAAGAGCGGTACCTACGGGTGGCGCAGGAGAAGCTTGTCCCGCTGGAATCTGAATTTTCACTAAAGCTGCTACTTGCTTTTGTGCCATAACTTTTCTCTCTTAATTTTCTAATACTTTGTCAAAACTTTTAACTAAACAGCGTCACAAGTCTGCTGCGACCCACGCATATTGGCAACCTCTAAAACTTAGAGTTGAGCAATTTGTGAGAATTCTAATTCTACAGGAGTCTCCCGACCGAAAATGTCTACAAGAACCTTTACTTTTAATTGATCTTCATTTATCTCAACAATGGCGCCAGAAAAGTCTGCAAATGGTCCTTCTTTAACTCGTACTGTTTCATTTAATTCAAAACCAAGTCTTGCTCTAGTCTTTTTAGGAGCGTCAGGTTTTGTCTCGTCTGGAACGTAAAGAAAGTTTTCTACTTCCTCCCTACTTAAAGGTGATGGTTTACCTCCAGCTCCTACAAAATTTACAATCCCAGGCGTATCTCTGATTACGGCCCAAGAAGCATCGTCAAGAAAGCATCTGACCAATAGATAGCCAGGAAACATCTTTTTTGAAACGTTTACTTTTTTGCCATTTCGAAACTCAACCACATCCTCCATTGGGATAACAATTTCAAGAATTCTGTCTTCCAAATTCATCGAAGATGTTCGGGTTTCTAAATTCTGCTTAACTTTGTTTTCATAACCAGACTGAGTGTGCACCACGAACCATCTCCCAAGACGGTCATAAGGACTCTCTTTTTTTGGAGTTAAATCTTCTTCTTCAAAAAGTTCCTCTTCATCAATAACAGCGCTCGAATCAACCACAGCGTTATCAACACTAGAAGTCTCCGGCTCTTCCGAATCATCCATATCTTCTTGAGAAGATATTTCCCCTCCATCTGCTTGCTCCAAAGAACCAGTAGGGAGTAGGTCCTCAGCTCCTATATTTTCATCAGAGGTCCCAGAGTCTTCCATCTCAGAATCATCTACCTGAAGCAGGTCAGATTCGACAATGTTGGTTTCGGAGTCGTTATTAGAATTCATTAGACATCAAACAATTCGAGTACTGATTGGGAAAATAACCAATCTAAACCTGCGACAATTGCGGTGATAGCTACAATTGTTATTATTACAACTACCGTATAATTTGTAGTTTCTGAACGAGTAGGCCAAACAACTTTCCTGAGTTCTGAACGAACTTCTCTTGCGAATTGAGTTAATCCCGCCTTTTCTTCAGTATGTGATGCTTGTTGAGGCTGACGGCGTTCACGTACTGGTTCCCCTTCAGCATCTACTTCTCCTTGGCGTTGGAGCATACGTTTTTGTTCACGGTTCATGGACATTAGAAATCTCGTATCTTTATATTTGTCTTAGATCAGGTTATTGGCCTGACAGTGATTACGTGCTTTTATGCAACAATCTAAAAATTGGCAGGGCAGGAGGGACTTGAACCCCCAACCGCCGGTTTTGGAGACCGGTGCTCTACCAATTGAGCCACTGCCCTTTGAACCAAAAAGAAAACAAAAGAATTCTAAAAATCGGTTCATTGGCAGGATACCAGTGGGGTTTGATGGGCCACACGAGTTTTAGATGAACATTCCATTAGAAGTATTAGTATTTAACGTTCTTCTTTAAAAAGAACATGCTTTCTAACTACTGGATCGTACTTTTTTAGTTCGATTCTCTCGCGCGTATTGGTTTTATTTTTCGTAGTTACATACGTATAACCAGTACCAGCTGTTGAACGCAGTTTAATTATTGGTCGTTTATCACTACCCATAACTGTTAAACCTTCTGTCCTTGTCGACGCATTTTAGCAATAACACTTTCAATGCCCCTTTTATCAATTGTCTTTATTCCCTTAGTGCTCACATTTAGTGTTATCCAGCGCTTTTCACTAGGTAACCAATAACGCTTACGTTGTACATTTGGATCCCACCGTCTATTAGTTCTCCGATGCGAATGCGATAGTTGTTTGCCAAACCCCGGTTTCTTACCGGTTACCTGGCATACTTTAGACATCTTTAACTCCTGAAACATTTAGATTAACCACTCACCTGATTTGGTTTAGCGGACTATAAAACGATAGCAACAACATAGCGAGTCGCCACCAACAACCTTGTATTGCTTAATCTATTTTATTAGTAGCGACGGACAGACTTGAACTGTCGACCTCCCGATTATGAGTCGGGCGCTCTTACCAACTGAGCTACGTCGCCCCGAGCCCCCTGACAGAATTGAACTGTCGACCTTCTCCTTACCATGGAGACGCTCTGCCGACTGAGCTAAGGGGGCCAGCCAAAGGCTTATTGACATGATGCCACAGGAGTATGGTTACCCCAACGTCCACTTACCTGCCGTTAAGCCTTACTACAGTCAGAGTATGGAAAAAGGGATACAAATCCGCCTAGCTAAACAAAAAGATGCAGAGGCAATCCGAGAAATTTATAATCATGAAGTTAGAAATTCAACAGTGACTTTTGATTTAGTGGAGAGAACCGCTAAAGAACAAGAAGAATGGCTTAGTGAAAGATCCGGTGCCTTTAGCGTATTAGTTGCTGAAACGAGCAACAAAATACTGGGCTTCGCTTCTCTTTCTCCTTATAAGGCAAGGGCTGCTTATAGAACAACTGTAGAAGACTCAATTTATGTAAATGAAAAATTTAGAAATCAAGGTATAGCAGGGGAGTTACTTTCTCACCTATTAGAAGTAGCAGAGTCAAGCGGATTTCACGCCGTAGTCGCAAGAATAGGAGGCGCTAATGAAGCGAGTGTCGCTCTCCATCAAAGATTTAATTTTGAAATTGTAGGTACTGAAAAAGAAATAGGTAGAAAATTCGGCAAATGGCAAGACGTTGTCATAATGCAAACGATACTAAATGTCAGTGGCCCAGAACCGAAATAGTTCTGGACCACTGTTTTGTGGGCCGAGGAGGATTTGAACCTCCGAAGGCAAATGCCGACGGGTTTACAGCCCGTTCCCTTTGGCCACTCGGGCACCGACCCTTAATCGGATGCTAATGGACTCACAAGCACAAGACACCTGTAAGTTACATCCGTTACAAACAAGTAAGGTAAATGCATGCCATCTTTTGACATTGTTTCACAATACGACCAACAAGAAGTGAGAAATGCAGTCGATCAAACAGAACGTGAAATAAATAATCGTTTTGATTTCAAAGGAACGAATTCGGAAGTTCAACTAACAGAGGATTCAATACGAATCGAATCCTCAACAGAAGATCGACTTAATGCTTTGCTAATAGTGCTTGAAGAAAAATTAGTGAAAAGGAAAGTTTCCTTAAAAACGCTCTTATGGCAAGATCTGGAATCTGCTGCTGGAGGAAGAAGTCAGAAAGTAGCAAAATTGCAATCAGGTATCGGGAGTGAAGATTCTAAATCTATCAATAGTCAAATAAAAGACTTAGGCATCAAAGGAATCCAAACACAAAACCAAGGTGACCAAATAAGGGTAAGTGGTAAAAAACGCGATGCTCTTCAAGAGGTAATCACTTCTCTGAAGGCCAGTAAAATTGAATTACCGCTTCAATTCATAAACTTTCGAGACTAAGAAATAGGACCACTACCAACTGTTCCTTGGTTCCAAGAACCATTTCGTAGTCTTTCCACCCTCTCAACTGTTGGAGGATGAGTTGAAAAAATACGACTCCCTCCCCGACCACGAGCCTCTGCTTTTAATGGATTGACAATATAAGAAGATGCTTGATTTGGGTCAATTCCTGAAGGAATACGACCAGATGTAATTTCTAATTTCTCCAATGCTCTCGCAAGAGGTTCTCCATCGCCAATAAGTCGCGCTGCTGTAGCATCAGCTTTATATTCTCGGGTGCGACTTATAGCTGCCTGAATAAGCATGGCTGCTATAGGGGCCATTATTGCAAATGCAATTTCACCTAATGGATTTCTGTCTCTGCCACGACCTCCACTGAACATAGCGGCCCAGAAAGCCATCCGAGCTATAAGTGTTATTGCCATCCCAATTGCGGCTGCAACAGAACCTATAAGAATGTCACGATTTTCAACATGGCTTAATTCGTGAGCTAACACTCCTCTGATCTCATACCAATCCAGATTGTCTAAGAGACCTTGTGTCACAGCAACAGCTGCATGTTCAGGATTTCTACCAGTCGCAAAAGCATTGGGTTGTTTATTAGGTGAAATATATAACTTTGGCATAGGAAGCCCGGCTGCCATCGATAACTCCGTCATCACTCGGTGATATTCGGGATAATCAGACGGCTCCGCTGGAACTGCTCGAGCTGAAGCTATTGCAAGTTTGTCACTAAACCAATAACTTCCACCAACAAATAATAAGCCAATTACAAGACCTAAAATAAGGCCACCAGAACCACCGATTGCGCCACCTATAACAATAAAAAGACCGCCTAAAAGTGCCAAAAGGCCGAAAGTCTTTGCTGTGTTTACCATTATTCACCTTTTTTTCTGAAATATAACAATACCTAAAATTTGTTTTATTCGTAATACCCTGAATGGATATAAATAGAAGGAATTTTCTGCTCCCAAAACATTAAAAGATTCCTCGGGTCATCATCAAGAGCAAGTGCCGGCTTATATCCACATTCAATTGAATCTCTTAATAAATCCAACTTGACTTCTGGGGAACTACGATCATCATTTCCTTCTCTCATTAAAAGAGCATCCCAGGAAATTTCATTTTGATTCAACCAGTCAACAGTCTTTTCGAGAAGATAAGAAGGCCTTGCTGTCATTATAAAAATGGGTTTTGATGCATCAAGACTTTTCACAAGTTCTCGACCTTCTTTAAACACTCGACTATTTAAAGTAGCTTCAAAAAATTCTTCCCAATTTTGACTCGCACCATTTAAATAATGTTGATGTGCTGTTGCATCGGCTATCACACCATCTATATCAACTATAAAAACAAAACCAGAAGGAGGTTCTAGATCCCTGTAAATAAACATTAAGTGTTTAGTCTTCCTCTGGAGATTCAGCCGCTCTAGTTCGAATCTCCTCTACAACCCCTGAATCAGCCAAAGTAGTTGTATCACCTAAATCTCTACCTTCTGCGACATCCCGTAACAGTCGTCTCATTATTTTTCCACTTCTAGTTTTAGGCAGGTCAGGGACTAAAACAACTGTTTTTGGTCTAGCAATTGGCCCCAACTTGGTTGCTACGTGAGCGCGTATCTCTTCTCCAAGTGAGTCTGAAACTTCAAAAGTTCCTCTCAAAATCACATACCCAACAATTGCCTGTCCAGTAGTCGAATCAGCAACTCCAACTACTGCTGCTTCAGCTACTGCAGGGTGATCTACTAGAGCTGACTCAATTTCTGCAGTTGAAATTCGGTGACCCGAAACGTTCATTACATCATCGACTCTTCCTAAAAGCCACAAATAGCCATCCTTGTCTAACTTCGCTCCATCTCCAGCAAAATACTTACCTTCAAAACGTGACCAATAGGTCTGTTTGTATCTCTCAGGGTCGCCCCAAATACCTCTCAACATTCCAGGCCAGGGGTGTGTAATCGTCAAATAGCCTCCCCCTTGTTGAATTTGAATTCCATCATCATCTACTACTTCTGCAAATACCCCGGGTATTGGTTGACAAGCAGATCCTGGCTTAGTCGTAGTCAAACCCGGAAGTGGCGTAATCATGTGACCCCCAGTTTCCGTTTGCCACCAGGTATCAACAATCGGACATTTTTCTCCTCCGATATTTTCGTGATACCACATCCATGCTTCTGGGTTTATTGGCTCTCCCACTGTTCCCAAAACTCGCAAAGACGACAAATCATGTAAAGCAGGTTCTTGCGCACCCCACTTCATGAAAGTTCTTATAGCTGTCGGAGCGGTATACAGCTGAGTAACGCCATAACGTTCAATAATGTCCCATAACCGATCTTTAGGCCATTCTGATGGCTCATCTGAACGAAGATCCAAACGTGGTGTATCCGGTGTGCCTTCATAGATCACTGACGTACAACCATTAGCTAAAGGACCATAAACGATGTAGCTATGCCCTGTAACCCATCCGATATCCGCTGCACACCAATAAATATCCTTATCTCTATTCAAATCGAAGGTATAGCGATGCGTATACATGACTTGAGTTAAATAACCTGCAGTTGTGTGCATAATGCCTTTTGGTTTTGCAGTTGTACCCGAGGTATAAAGCAAATAAAGGAGATCCTCACTCTCTAATGATTCGGCCGGACAATCAGAGTCTGCTTTCTCAACTAGTTCATGCCACCAATGATCACGCCCTGCAATCATTTGTATTTCCGTGTCACATCGGTTAACAACTACTACATGCTCTACAGTCGGGGCACCATTGTCCAATGCCGTATCAACATTTGTTTTTAATACTGACGGGACTCCACGTCTGAAACCTGCGTCTGCTGTGATGATAAGCCTTGCTTGAGCGTCTTCACATCGATCGATAATTGCATCAGGTGAAAAGCCTCCGAATATAACACTATGAACCAATCCGATTCTGGCGCAAGCAAGCATTGCTACAGGGAGTTCAGGGATCATCGGCATGTATATAGCCACTCGATCTCCTTTTTTTAATCCAAGTTCTTTCAATACATTCGCGAATTTGGAGACTTCTATAAGAAGATCTTGATAAGTAATTTTTCGAGTATCACCTGGTTCTCCTTCCCAATAATAAGCGACCCTCTCTCCGTAACCCGCTTCTACATGTCTGTCTAAACAGTTGTAAGAAATATTAAGTCGACCGCCTATGAACCATTTGGCAAAAGGCAGTTTCCACTCAAGTGTCGTGTGGAAATCCTCATCCCAACTAATCAACTCTCTTGCTTGCCTGGCCCAAAATGCTTCATAGTCAGAAATTGCTTCTTCATAATGAGAAGAATCATTAAGTAATGCATTCTTTACAAAATCTGCATCAGGTGGAAATGTTCGATCCTCAACATAGAACTCTTCGATTGTTGATTCGCTCATTATTGCTCCCTTGGTTGATTAGGTAATTTTAGACAAAGTCAGAGGGTTACTTACCCAACGGGGTAAAAGGGTTCCTGATTATCTAATCGCTAAACGGGAGATGCCACTCTAAAACAAAAAACCCTCCTAAACCCAGGGGGTCGAGAAGCGCTTCTGCTTCAGTTACTCTGCTTCGTGCTTTAACAGCTTTTAAATCACCAACTGAAGAAAATTCTTTCCATACTTGACGTCCTTCCTCCACCAAATTATCAATCCCTTGATTTTTAAGAAAGTCCTTTTGATTGGAAATCAATGCGCCTTCTGGGAGTTGATCAATAGCCACTTCGACTGTGAGGTCTTGATTCCCAACATTATCTAGAGGATCGTTGCCTCTTGAATGGTTTCTAAAAGTTCGGAGCCACGAATCTTGATCTCTTTGACTCATTTCTTGAGTTGTGGAGCCATAATCAATTACCAGTAACGAACCTGCCACAATCATCTCTAGGATACTTTCAACCCATTTGTTAGCTTGAGTTTGAATTGGTATCCGTGCTCCTTTCAGAGGAAACACTCCAACTGGTTCTTTCCTTTCACCTATTAGAGTCTCGACAAATTGATCATCCATAAGACCTATACGTACTTCTTTCCAACATTTACCATTCCCCTCTAAGAGATCGAACGGTAAATTGTCTAAAAGTTCATTTGCGATCACTGCGCCCACTAAAGGAACCTCAGGGATATTTGCAATAGAGATCAGTTTGTCCGAAGTAGGTTGCTCTTCTCGCAACTTCTGGGAACGTTCAACCATCGTATAAATTCCATTTTCAAGGCACTTAGGTTTAGCGTCAATTATTGCTCTGGCAAGGGTCCCACTACCTGCTCCAACCTCAATCACTTGAAAGTTTTTAGGTTTATTTAAATTTCTCCACGTCTCGTCTAACCAATTTGCGATAAGAAAACCAAAAAAGGGGCCAACTTCAGGACTTGTCAAAAAGTCTCCCCGTCGTCCTGCTCTTCCTCCTTTGGTGTAAAAACCGTCATTCGAATCATAGAGACAAGATTCAACAAACTCGGAAAAAGAGAGAGGTCCGGATTTCTTAATTCGATTTTTTAAATCATTAGCTAACATGCCAATTGTTACGGGTTTACGTACCAAAAGCCAACAGGCTTACTTCTGTAAAGCGTGCTATTAATTGAGGGAATATGCCGAATAGTAGAGTAACTAATACACAAATCGCTAAAGCGGATACAAGTGATGGTGTTATCTCAACGGTATTTAAATCACTTTCTGAAGGTTCATCAGCCCACATTTTACGAGCAATTGTTGCATAGTAAAAAAGAGCTATAACAGAGTTAATAGCCGCAATAACAGCTAACAAATAGCCCCAAGTTTCTCCAGAGGTTGCTAAAACCCTAAACACCTCAAATTTGGCGAACCATCCTCCTAAAGGAGGTATACCTGCAAGGGAAAATAGAAAAATCGTCATAGCAACTGTCAATCCGGGAGCAAAGTGAAAGGCCCCTGCAAATGAATCAATTTCTGCGCTACCAGTGCGTCTCGCCAAAGTAATTATCACTGCAAATGCACCAAGGTTCATGGCCGCATAAATGGCTAAGTAGGTAATTATCGCCGAAAGAGCTTGGTCACCAGTGGCTAAACTGTTACCAGCTACAGCTAAAGGAGCAATCATAAATCCTGTCTGCGCTATACCAGAGTAAGCCATAAGACGAACTATGTTCGTTTGTCTTAATGCAACCAAATTACCTACAGTCATAGAGAGCGCTGAAAGTATCCAAATAAGCGGTTCCCAAATATTTGAAAGCTCATAGAAACCAACAAAAATTAAAGCAAGTAGAGCAACAAAACCTGCGGCTTTAGAGGCCACCGAAAGAAAAGCTGTTACAGGTGTTGGAGCTCCCTCATAAACATCAGGTGCCCAAGTGTGAAATGGAACGGCGGATACTTTGAACGCAAAGCCAGCTACTACAAAAACAATTCCTAATGTCATTACAGAACTAGAACCATTGCCAGCATCAATAGAGTCAGCAATCCCACTTAGTATGGTGGTGCCACTTACCCCAAACAAAAGTGACATTCCGTAGAGCATCACTGCTGATGCAAAAACACCCATTAGGTAATACTTAAGACCTGCTTCATTTGACTTCGGATCACGCTTTCTCCAAGCAGCCATTAGATAAGCAGGGATCGAAAGTAGTTCTAAAGCTACGAAGACAGATATCAAATCTCTCGAGGACGCCATCATGATCATTCCCATTAGAGAAGCCAGAAGAAGGCCGTAGTATTCACTCTCCCAGTAGTCACCTTCAACTATGTAGTTGGTTGAAAGGAGAATAACTACATATCCTGCTAGAAGAAAAATGGCTTTTAGCACTAATGAAAAATTATCAACCACGTATGCTCCATCGAAAAGAACTCTCTCAGTTCCATCAATACCAAGAGTCAGTAGGGGTATTGCTGTAGCAAGAATCCCTAACCCAGATAACGCTGCCATATAAGGTCGTGCCTTTTCTAAAAATAAGATGTCTAAAAGTGTGATGAAGACCCCTACAGAGAGTAGGACTATTTCAGGAGCGACAGCGTGCCAGTCAATTGCAGGGCGTTCAAACGCTACGAGCATAAGGTTAGTGGTCACTATTAACCCTTCGAAACCGCGTGATGGTCAGATCCATGATCACTCAAACCATAAACATCAGAACAGTGAGCTGATTCGATTTCTTCATGAGTTGATTCATCTGCATTAATAGTCAGACATGGAGTCAATGATGCATCTACTGCTGCATCTGTAGCCCTAAAAACAAGATTTGGATAGATGCCTATCGCGAGTATTAAAGCGAGTAGAGGAGCCCATGCAATCCATTCTGTTTTTGTTGCGTCATGGATATTAGGGTCATCAGCAAATTCTTCTTTTGGAGTACCAAATGCTGACCTCTGAAGTAGCCACAACAAATAGCCGGCAGCAAGAACCGTGCCTAACGCTGCTACTACCATAAATGTTCTAAAGGTTTCCACCGGTAAACCATTTGCAGGATTGTATGCAGAAAGTATCGCGGGAAATTCTCCCCAGAACCCTGCGAGGCCAGGTAATCCAAGAGATGCCATCGCACAAAATCCTAAAACCCAGCCCATTTTGGGCGCTTGTATAAGCAATCCACCTAATCTATTAATCTCTAAAGTGTGATAACGCTCTTTCATAGATCCGGCTAAAAAGAAGAGCATCCCTGTAATGAGACCATGAGCAACCATGCCCATAATGGCTGCATTAATTCCGAAATCAGTAAGAGTTGAAATTCCAAGCATTACAAATCCCATATGAGCAACTGAAGAGAAGGCGATTAACCGTTTCATATCTGTTTGTGCCAAACAACAGAATGCTCCGTAAATAATTCCTATTACAGCCAATAGTCCTATCCAAGGCGCCCATTCAACTGCCGCATCAGGAAGTAGAGGGATCGCTATTCTGACAAATCCATAAGTGCCGAGTTTCAGCAATACAGCCGCAAGTATTACGGATCCAACAGTCGGTGCTTCAGTATGGGCATCAGGCAACCAAGTATGAAATGGGAACATCGGGACTTTAATTCCAAAGCCAAGGAACATTCCACCGAATATCCAAAGTTGTGCTGTGCGAGAAACAGTATGGGCAACAACATTGTCAGCAATTTCACTGAATACAAAAGACTCCGCTCCTGTCAAGAAGAAGAGTGACAGGAAGCTGACGAGCATTAACGCTGATCCGAAAAGTGTGTAAAGGAAAAATTTTAGAGAAGCATATTTTCTGTTCGGTCCTCCCCATACAGCAATCATAAAAAACATTGGCAATAAAACGACTTCGAAGAAAACAAAGAAAAGAACCATATCTTGGGCTACGAAAGTACCAATCATGCCTGTCTCTAAAACAAGGATCAAGATCAAAAATGTTTTTGGATTTTTTGGATCAGGAAAATGATTCCAACTGTAAACAATACAAAGCGGAACTATAAGCACTGTAAGCAACAACAGGGGTAGAGAAATTCCGTCAAGTCCTACGACATAACGACTATGAATTGCCTGGATCCAACTCTTGTCTACCACATATTGGAGCCTGTCAGTAGCGTCAAGATCGAACCATATGAGGAGCATTAATCCCACAAATGCAACCCAAAGAGAAGTTATAAGAGCAATCATTTTGTGCTCGTATTCTTTTTCTTTTGGAATTAGGAACATAACTAACGCACCTACTAAAGGTGAGAAAGTGGCCACGGTAAGGCCCCAACTGTCAAGCAAGTTCTCCATATTTAATATCTCCTACACAATGACTATGAGTAAACCGGCTAATATCGTCGCAGCAGCAAACAAAATCGCTGCATAGCTCTGAACTTTTCCGGATTGAATTTTGCGAAGTTCTTCACCGCTATCGGATGAAATTCGACCAGAAGCGTTAACAAAACCATCAACAACAACCTGATCTATCTTGTAATAATTAAGTTGACCAACTTTTACCGCAGTTCGGCCAAAAGTATCAACAGTGCGATCTAAGATTTCTTGGTTCGATCGATAGGCCAATTCAGCTATCGGTTCTTTAACAGCTCGGGTAATAATTCCGGTATAGAGATGGTCTAAATAATACTTGTTGACCAGAAGCGTGTGTCCCATTCTCGCTATAACCAAACGCGTAGTAAGCCCATCAGGTAATTCGGTCAAACTTTGACCACTTTCTTTCGAAGCCTTTTCTACTTTTACGAAATAGTAATTCCAAGCTACTGCAATGCCAGCAACTACAACAATTGTCGAAATTATTGCTAGTGACCAGCTAGGTGTGGCATGAGAAATTTTGGGGAAATAACCCGCTACAGGTTCAACATAATGGCCGAATCTTTCCTGAAGCGATTCTGGTACAAGTTGAAAGCCTTTAGGTAAATTCAGGAATCCAGCAAAAATTGCAAGTACTGCCAAAATCCAAAGAGGGACAGTGATTCTTGGACCTGATTCATGAGGGTCACCATGGCCCCTAAATTCACCAAAGAAAGTTAGATAAACACATCGAGTCATATACGCAGCTGTCAGAGCAGCAGTAACCATTCCCATTACCAACATGAATGTATAGGAGCCGTTGCCATCCGTGCCTCCCATAATTCCCCATCCACCTGTTCCTGCGAGTATTTCATCTTTGGACCAAAATCCTGCGAAAGGTGGAAGGCCTGCTAAAGCAATAGAACCGATTATGAAAGTTCGAAATGTTTGTGGCATTACTTTTCTTAATCCGCCCATATCTGATTTCATATCAAAACTATGAACTGAGTGAGCAACAGATCCAGAACCTAAAAATAGGCAAGCTTTAAAGAAAGCATGAGTGAAAAGATGAAACATCGCTGCGGTCCAAGCCCCTACACCTAGTGCCATGACCATATAACCAAGTTGTGAAATTGTTGAATAAGCAAGAACCTTTTTGATGTCCCGCTGAACGAAAGCTAAACATGCTCCTACTAGTGTTGTAAGCCCACCTACAAGAGCCATTAGGTTTATCGAACTTCCACCTATAGAAAATCCTTCAAAGAAGACTCCGTAAAGGCGAGCGATCATAAAGACTCCAGCTACTACCATGGTCGCAGCATGAATAAGAGCTGACACTGGCGTCGGTCCTGCCATTGCATCAGGCAACCAGGTGTGCAAGAAGAACTGGCCAGATTTTGACATAACCGCTGCCATGAGACAGCAAGCGGCTATTAACAAGGTGGTGTGGGGAAGTAGGCCTGATGAAGCTAAAGCATTAGTAGTCGCTATAGAAAAAGAACCGAAAGAGTCCGGAATCATTTTTCCTGAAGCGAAAAAGAGAATTGTCACCCCAATTAATAAACCCATGTCTCCAACACGGTTGGTTAAAAATGCTTTTAATGCAGCATTCGAATTGTCTTTTTCCTCCCACCAGTGTCCTATCAATGCAAAAGAGCACAATCCTACTAACTCCCAAGAGACTAGTAACTGAAGTGTGTTTTCAGAAACTACAAGCAGGAGCATCGAAGCGCTGAATAGTGAAAGGAAAGCAAAAAAGTGTGTGAACCTTCTATCGCCGGCTACATAATCTGTTGAATAAATATGAACTAGCAAAGAAACCAAAGTAACTACAAATAACATCATCACTGCTGGTCCATCTACAAGCGTTCCAACAGAGAATTCGACGCCTCCTGTTATAAACCAAGTTGTTGTATTAACAACAGCTAAAGATGGCTCACCATGCTCACCATGCTCACCATGCTCACCATGCTCACCATGC
>CETA01111559.1_pt1 | contig 15123 bp, 8 predicted proteins | sample 531251 | NCBI WGS metagenome assembly CETA01 (sample SAMEA2622362, study PRJEB7988) | marine metagenome | biome: marine biome (ENVO:00000447); feature: mesopelagic zone (ENVO:00000213); material: "saline water (ENVO:00002010), including plankton (ENVO:xxxxxxxx)" | depth 380 m
GAGATCCACAGATTAAGTCCGATTGTTGAGGAGTACCTGTATTCAGCGATGGAAGATTATCGTATCGATATTATGATTGAATCTGGTCCAAATGCACGTAGTGTACAGCTTAATCTGAGTCCGTTTACCCTGATAGGCGCTACCACCAGGTCAGGATTGCTTACAGCACCAATGCGTGCTCGATTTGGTATTTCCAGCCGATTGCAATATTATTCTACTGAATTGCTTTCTGATATTGTACAGCGTAGTGCGCAGATTTTAAAAGTCCCTATCACTATGGAAGCAGCCATAGAGATTGCTGGGCGTAGTCGCGGTACCCCACGTATTGCCAATGCGCTTTTAAGAAGGGTGCGCGATTTTGCACAAATCAAAGGTGATGGAAAAATAGATATCGGTATTGCCAAATATGGTCTTAAGGCGTTAAATGTGGATGCCCATGGTTTGGACGAAATGGATAATAGGATCTTAGAAACAATTATCGATAAATTTAAAGGTGGTCCTGTAGGGATCACTACGCTGGCTACGGCGGTTAGTGAGAGTGCAGAGACTATCGAGGAAGTTTATGAGCCTTTTTTAATACAGCAGGGCTTTATTTATCGTACACCAAGAGGGAGAGAAGTAACCGAGGCTGCTTATAAACATTTAGGGAAATCTCGAGGTCCTAGTCAGGGAGGTTTGTTTTAAGTGAGGAAGAAATGCGGTTTTAATTTTGATGATTTTGATTATGAAGAGAGAAATTCCAGAGGTTTCCACATTAACATTTTTAAAAAACGCAGCCAGGATTGTAAAAAATCCGCTACCCTTTCATCATGAGAATTTCCAAAAACATGGTGATATTTTCAGGTTAAATATCGGCCCTAAAAAATCTGTTATTTTTTGTAGGGATGCCGAATTTGCGCAATATGTGCTCCAGAAAAATCAAAAAAACTACATCAAATCTGAAATTCAAACCAAAGATCTGGTAAAATATGTTGGGAATGGCCTTTTGACCTCTAACGGGGAACACTGGCAGAAACAGCGAAAACTTATTCAACCTGCATTTCATAAAAAGCATATTGCAAATTTACTTGATACGGTTTTAGAGGCTATTCGGGTAGAATATGTAAAGATTCGGGCGGGGAAAACAATTGATATCTTTCCAGTTTTTAATGATCTGGCTTTTCAAACTGTCGTGAAGTCCCTCTTTAGTAGCGCTGCAAGTCAGGAGGAAATCAATCGACTTCAGTATGTGACCGAAGAGAATCAGAAAATGCTGGTGAAAGAATTGCGGCAGCCCTATAAACGTCTATGGTTTAGTTTAAGTGGAAAACTAAAATATCATCTTAAGCTTAGTGAGGAATCCAGACTAATTTTAAGGAATATTGTCCATAAAAGAAAGCAAAATCCTAAGCGTTATGATGATCTTTTGGATATGCTACTGGATGCAAGGTATGAAGATGGGCAGCCTATGCGTGAAGAGCAGTTAATCGACGAAATTCTTATACTTTTTGTAGCAGGGCATGAAACGACTTCAAATTCACTGAGTTTTACCACACAACTTCTGGCTCAAAATCCACAAATTCAGGATAAAATTTACAGTGAAGTAAAGGTCGCTTCAGAAGCTACAACTAGTTTAATGGAGTTTGTTCAAGGCTGCCCCTACACGCAAAATGTGATTTTAGAGAGTATGCGCTTGTACCCGCCAGCTTATTTTATGGATAGGGTGAATTTGGAAGAAGATGAATTTAATGGAATAAAACTTGATAAAGGTTCAGATCTTTTATTTTCATTTTATGAGATTCATCGCAGTGAGAAACACTGGGAGCAGCCCTTAGAATTTAATCCAGATCGTTTTACTTCAGAAAAGAACCCAATGGCCTATTTTCCTTTTGGAGCAGGCCCAAGAAAATGTATTGGTAGCAATTTTGCGATGTACGAGATGATTTTGGCGGTTTCAGAATTAATTTTAAACTTTAAAATTTTATCGGTAAAAGAAGATATCGAAATCTTGCCTCTAATCACCCTGAAACCCAAAAATGCTTACGTAGAATTTGAGAAAAGAGCTTGATGATCGTAGGAAATAAAGCAAAATATACAAATCTTATTAAAGAGGAAGCAATACGACTGGGGTTTATGTCCTGTGGAATTAGTAAGGCTGGTTTTTTAGAAGAAGAAGCGCCAAGACTTGAAGAGTGGCTGAATAAAAATCGAAATGGAAAAATGTCCTATATGGAAAACCATTTTGATAAACGACTTGATCCTACAAAGCTGGTAGATGGTTCTAAAAGTGTCATCTCCTTATTGTTGAATTATTATCCAGATAAAGTTCAGAATCCCGAATCCTATAAAATCAGTAAATACGCCTATGGTAAAGATTATCATTTTGTCATTAAGGATAAGCTGAAATCTTTGCTTCAATTTATACAAAGTGAAATAGGGGAAGTAGCAGGACGTGCTTTTGTAGATTCGGCACCGGTTTTAGATAAAGCCTGGGCGGCAAAAAGTGGTTTAGGATGGATTGGTAAAAACTCGAATTTATTATCTAAAAAAGCAGGATCCTTTTTCTTTATAGCCGAGTTAATTGTTGATTTAGAATTAGAGGAGGATACTCCGGTTACCGATCATTGCGGTACCTGTACTGCGTGTATAGATGCCTGTCCTACCAATGCGATTGTAGAACCGTATAAAGTAGATGGTAGTAAGTGCATTTCCTATTTTACGATAGAGTTAAAGGACGAGTTGCCCAACAGTTTTAAAAACACTTTCGAAGACTGGATGTTTGGTTGCGATATTTGCCAGGATGTGTGTCCCTGGAATCGATTTTCAAAACCGCATAATGAGCCACTTTTTGATCCTCATCCGGATTTGTTGAAATTCGATAAAAAAGACTGGCAGGAAATTACCAGGGAAACTTTCAATGAAATCTTTCGAAAATCTGCAGTTAAAAGAACTAAATTCGAAGGTTTAAAGCGTAATATTAAGTTTTTGGATTCCTAAGTGATTCGAATTTTAATTTATGCTCTAAAAAATCGTAACCTTAAACGTCATATTTGACTAAAACAGGTTAAAATCTTACCATTATTTTAAAATTTTTAAGTAGTTAATGTCATCTACCTTGCTAACTTTGTAATAGCTAAAACCAAAAGTTATGAGCAACAACTCAAGAAAAAGACGGGAAGCCTTGGTGTACCATGCGAAGCCGAAGCCCGGTAAAATCCAGATCGTTCCAACAAAAAAATATGCTTCACAACGAGATCTTTCTTTAGCGTACTCTCCTGGTGTAGCAGAACCTTGTTTAGAAATCGAAAAAGATAAAGAAAACGCTTATAAATATACAACGAAAGGAAATTTAGTGGCCGTAATTAGTAATGGTACGGCTGTTCTGGGACTTGGTGATATAGGTCCTGAAGCTTCTAAACCGGTAATGGAAGGTAAAGGTCTTCTTTTTAAAATTTTTGCAGATATAGATGTTTTTGATATCGAAGTAGATACCAAAAATGTAGATGCATTTGTGGAAACTGTAAAAAATATCGCTCCTACTTTTGGTGGGATTAATCTGGAAGATATCAAAGCTCCGGAAGCTTTTGAAATTGAACGAAGGTTAAAAGAAGAATTGGATATCCCGGTAATGCACGATGATCAGCACGGGACTGCTATTATTTCTGCTGCAGCACTTTTAAACGCTGTGGAGCTGGCAAAAAAGAAAATGAGTAAGGTTAAGATTGTAGTGAGTGGTGCCGGTGCGGCAGCTGTTTCCTGTACTAAACTTTACAAAGCTTTTGGTGCAAAGGCTGAAAATATTGTGATGTTGGATAGTAAAGGGGTGATACGAAAAGATCGTCCTAATCTTTCAGAGGAAAAACTGGAATTTGCAACCGATAGGGATTTAAATACCCTGGATGATGCTATGAAAGATGCTGATGTTTTTATCGGTCTTTCCATAGCAGATATCGTTTCTCCAGCGATGCTTAAGAGTATGGCAAAGCGACCTATTGTTTTTGCTATGGCCAATCCTAATCCAGAGATCGATTACCAATTGGCGATGGATACCCGTAAAGATGTTATTATGGCTACAGGGCGTAGCGATCATCCTAATCAGGTAAATAATGTACTTGGATTTCCTTTTATCTTTCGTGGGGCCTTAGACGTTAGGGCAACCAAGATTAATGAGGATATGAAAATGGCCGCTGTAAAGGCGCTGGCTGAACTGGCTAAAGAACCTGTGCCAGAACAGGTGAATATTGCTTACGGAGAAACAAGACTTAATTTTGGCTCAGATTATATAATCCCTAAGCCATTCGATCCAAGGCTTATTGCTAAAGTCCCACCTGCGGTTGCCAAAGCGGCAATGGAAAGTGGTGTGGCCAGAACCGAAATTACCGACTGGCAGAAGTATGAAGATGAGCTTTTAGAACGAATGGGCAGTGACAATAAAATTACCCGTTTGCTAATGCAACGCGCTAAAAACAATCCAAAGCGTGTGATCTTTGCTGAAGCAGATCATCTGGATGTACTAAAAGCAGCACAGATTGTTTACGATGAAGGTATTGGTACTCCTATTCTTTTGGGGCGCAGAGAAGTGATTAAAGAACTGATGGGGGAAATCGATTTTGATGCCGATGTAGAAATTATCGATCCGAAATCTGATGAAGAGCGGGGTAAACTTCAAAAATACGCTGAAGCTTACTTTGATTCTCGTAATAGAAAAGGGGTAACCCTGTACGATGCAGAACGTTTAATGCGTGAGCGTAATTATTTTGCAGCCATGATGGTAAATGAAGGGGACGCCGATGCTTTACTTTCAGGTTATTCCCGTGCCTATCCTACTGTTGTTAAACCAATGCTACAGCTTATAGGTATGGCAAAAGGGATTTCGAGAGTGGCGGCAACTAATGTTATGAATACCAGTCGGGGGCCAATTTTTATTAGTGATACCTCTATAAATATAGATCCTTCTGCAAAAGATTTGGCAAAAATAGCGCAGTTAACTGCTGGTGTGGTGAGGCTTTTTGGTTTAGAACCGGTAATGGCTATGTTATCGTACGCCAATTTTGGATCTTCTGATCATCCGCAGGCTAGAAAAGTTAAAGATGCCGTTTCTTATTTACATCGTTACCATCCCAATTTATTAGTGGATGGAGAACTTCAGTCTGATTTTGCTTTAAATAAAGAAATGCTTCAGAAGAAGTTTCCTTTTTCAAAATTAGCAGGAAAAAAAGTAAATACTTTAATTTATCCAAATCTGGATTCAGCAAACAGTGCGTATAAACTTATAAAAGAGCTTAATGATACCGATTCTATTGGCCCAATTATGATGGGGATGAACAAGCCTGTTCATATTCTTCAGTTAGGAGCAAGTGTTGAAGAAATGGTAAATATGGCAGCCGTAGCAGTTGTAGATGCGCAAGAAAAGGAAAAAGCTAAAAAGGCTAAAAAATAAATTTAACGCTTACTTGATTTTAAGGGGGAGAACTAGTGTTTTTCCCCTTATTTTATTTTAGTACATTTGAGCCTTAACTTTTGGTTAACGTATGATTCATCACTTAAAGGGCAAACTGGTAGAGAAGAATCCTACCTATGTTGTTGTAGATTGTAATGGCGTGGGTTATTTTGTCCATATTTCGCTTAATACTTTTTCAAAGATAAAGGACGAAGAGCAGATTGCTATATTCACCCATTTGCAGGTAAAGGAAGATTCTCATACCCTTTTTGGATTTCAGGAAAAATCTGAAAGGGAAATCTTTAGACTTCTTATTTCCGTAAGTGGTATAGGGGCCAGTACCGCCAGAACAATGCTTTCGTCTTTAGATCCTGCTCAAATTAGGGACGCTATTGCATCTGGAGACGTGGCAACGATACAAAGCATAAAAGGGATAGGAGCAAAAACGGCACAGCGTGTTATTTTAGACTTAAAAGATAAGATTGTTAAAATCTTTGGTATAGACGAGGTTTTTGTAGAACAGAGCAATACAATTAAAGAAGAAGCGTTATCTGCATTAGAGACGTTGGGCTACGCCCGTAAACAGGCAGATAAAGTTCTAAATAAGCTAATAAAAGAGATAGAAGATCCTACTGTAGAGACTCTCATTAAATTGGCGCTAAAAAATTTGTAGTTACATTGAGAAACAATTACCTGAGGTTGTTAACATCGATGCGTTTTCCTTCATCATTAGTGCTGTTGCTGTTAATTTCTTTTAATTTATCTGCACAGGAGGAAGAGGAAGAAGAAACGCAGCAGGAGCAGGATACGACCCAAACCTTTTCGTTTGGTAGGATTTCTATGCCCGATCCTGGTTCCATACAGTCTAAATATGAATATGATCCTGTCTTAGATTTATATTTCTATAAAAAGAGTCTGGGTGAGACCAATATTGGTCTTCCTTTAGTTCTTTCTCCAAAAGAGTATGAGGAGCTGGTTGTTAAAGAAGAAATGCAGCGCTATTTCTTATTAAAAAATCAGGCGCTTGCCGGTAGATCCGATGATGCAGATGCTCTGCAACAGGATTTGCTCCCGGATTTTTATGTGAATTCAGATTTCTTTCAAAGTATTTTTGGCGGAACCAATATCGATATTGCTCCGCAAGGTTCAGTAGCTATGGATCTTGGTATTTTATATACCAAGCAGGATAACCCGGCTTATTCCCCAAGAAACCGTTCTAATTTCACTTTTGATTTTGATCAGAGAATTCAGTTGTCTTTATTGGGACAGGTAGGAACACGTCTGGGAATTACCGCCAATTATGATACCGAATCTACTTTTGATTTTCAAAATCAGTTAAAATTAGAATATACCCCCAGCGAAGACGACATTATACAGAAAATAGAAGTGGGTAATGTAAATATGCCGCTGAATAATACTTTAATTCAGGGAGCACAAAGCCTATTTGGATTTAAAACACAGCTTCAGTTTGGTAAAACAAGAATTACAGGAGTTTTCTCAGAACAAAATTCAGAGCGTAGAACTGTAAATGTAGAAGGAGGTGCTGCGGTAGAAGATTATGAAAAATTTGCACTGGATTATGATCAGGATCGTCACTTTTTCTTAGCTCATTATTTTAGGGATAATTATAACGAATTTATAGCCGATTACCCTTTTGTAAGAAGCGGTATACAGATTAAACGTATACAGGTTTGGATTACTAACAGGACCAATAATGTTCAAAATCTAACCGATACCAGAAATATTGTCGCTATTCAGGATATTGGGGAAAGTCCGGTAGAAGGAAATATTGGGTTGGATAATGTGCCACCTGGATTTTTTAATCAGCCTGCAGGAGCTTACCCAGATAACGAAAATAATGATTTTAACCCGGTAGGGATAACAGGAAATGAACAATCTATTTTAACTCCCGCTATTCGAGATATCTCAACTGTAGAAAGTGGATTTGGGAATGTGCGCGTTTCAGAGGGTATTGATTATGTAAAGCTGGAAAATGCACGCCAGCTTAGTCCAAATGAGTACAGACTCAACCAGGATCTGGGATATATTACTCTTAACCAACGGTTGAGCAATGATGAGGTACTTGCCGTAGCATTTCAGTACACGGTAAATGGGCAGGTGTATCAGGTTGGTGAATTTGCAAACGATGGTGTTAATGCTACCGGAGATGAATTTCAGCAGCAACAGGGACAGACTGATGCAAGGATAAGTCAGAATCTGGTGGTTAAAATGCTTAAAAGTACTGTTACTAATGTAAATGAGCCGGTGTGGGATTTAATGATGAAAAATATCTATAGTTTAGGAGCTTACGATTTAGACCCTAATGATTTTAGATTGAACATTCTTTATACAGATCCCCAACCGCTTAATTATATTCGTCCCGCTGAAAATTCTTCCTTACCCCTACCCGCTGATGTTGCGGAAACTCCGCTTTTGCGTGTTTTTAACCTGGATAACCTGAATAATAATAATGATCCTATTAATGGAGGCGACGGATTCTTTGATTTTGTACCTGGTTTTACAATCGATGTACAAAACGGACTGGTTATCTTTACTTCAGTTGAGCCTTTTGGAGAATATTTGTTTGAAAAATTAGATAATACACCTAATAACAATCAGGAGATTTATTCTGAACCTTCAACCTGGAATGACAACCAGGAGAAATATGTGTTTCGATCCTTATATCGAACCACTAAAACTCAGGCAGAGCAAGAAGATGCTGATAAAAATAAGTTTCAACTAAAAGGACGCTACAAATCATCCAATTTTGAAGGGATTCCTATCGGTTTTAATGTTCCGCAGGGATCGGTTACAGTAACGGCCGGAGGAAGAACACTTCAGGAAGGGGTAGATTATGTGGTGAATTATGATTTAGGTAGGGTGCAGATCCTGGATGAAGCTCTTTTAGCTTCTGATACCCCTATTCAGGTGAATACGGAAAGTAATGCATTATTTGGGCAGCAATCTAAACGTTTTACAGGGATTAATGTAGAGCATCAGTTTAATGAAGATCTAATTGTAGCAGGTACTTTTCTAAATCTAAGAGAGCGCCCTCTTACCCAAAAAGCAAATTATAGTTATGAACCTATAAATAATACCATTTTAGGTTTTAATTTTAATTACACAAAAGAGGTGCCTTTTTTAACCAGACTGGTTAATAAATTGCCTAATGTGGATACCGATGTAAAATCAAATGTTTCGGTAAGGGGGGAATTTGCGTATTTGATTCCCGGGGCACCCGCAGTAAATGATTTTGATGGAAAGGCAACTTCTTATATCGATGATTTTGAATCTGCGCAAACTTCGATAGATATTAGTACTCCGCTTAGTTGGGAGCTTTCCAGTGTGCCTATTGGCTTTGGAGGAGAACTGGCAAACGGCGATTTAAGCGTTGGGGATAGAAGGGCTAAGCTGGCCTGGTATACTATCGACCCTGTTTTTTACAGTAATAGCCGTCCCGATGGGATAACAGATTCAGATCTTAGCAGTTATGCCGCAAGAAGAGTGACTGTAGACGAAATTTTTCCAAATGTAGATGTGATCCAGGGGCAGGCGCAGGTAATTTACACCATGGATGTAGCTTATTACCCTGGGGAGCGAGGGCCTTATAATTACAATTCTGCCGCAGCTGGCGGTAATACTTTACCTAATCCTGCCGGTAATTTTGGAGGGATGATGCGTGGAATAAATACGACAAATTTTGAACAGTCTAATGTAGAGTATATTCAGTTTTGGGTGATGGATCCGTTTATTTATCAGGATGATCCTAATAATGTGAATAATGATGGAAAGATTGTTTTTAACTTAGGGAATATTAGCGAAGATGTACTCAAAGATGGTAGAAAGCAATATGAAAACGGACTCCCGGAGGATGGATCTGATCTTAATACTACCGAGACTGCTTTTGGTAAAGTACCCACAGACCAATCATTGGTGTATGCTTTTAGTTCAGAAGGGCAGGCCAGGCTTAATCAAGATGTGGGTTACGATGGGCTAAACGATGCTGAGGAGGCGCAGAAATTTCCGCAATTTGGGAATTTACCTGATCCTTCTGCAGATAATTATGAGTATTTTCTAAATGCCGAGGGGGGGATTAAAGAGCGTTATAGAAATTATAACGGAGTAGAGGGGAACTCCCCGGATAATTCGGGAAACAATAACCGTGGAAACACAACCCTGCCTACCACAGAGGATGTGAACCGGGATAATACCATGAATACGATTAATAGCTATTTTCAGTATGAAGTTCCGTTTTTTGAAGGGATGAATAGCGAAAATAACGAGTACGTTTCAGATACAAAAGAGTTAAATGTAACCCTTAAAAATGGGCAAACACAGCGGGTGCGTTGGGTGCAGTTTAAAGTGCCTATTTTTGAACCTACCGATGCTATTGGTGGAATTGCGGATTATCGTTCGATTCGTTTTATGAGGATGTTTTTAACCGACTTCCAGAATCCTACCTTGTTGAGGTTTGGAACGATGGAATTGGTTAGGGGAGATTATCGTCGCTATAATGGTAATTTGGATGAAGAAAGTAATTTGCCGGAAAGCTCTGATGTACTCTTTGAAGTTACTGCGGTAAATATCGAAGAAAACGAAAACAGGGAGCCTATTCCTTACGTACTTCCGCCGGGAGTGATTAGGGAAGAATTATATCAAAACAACACCAATATCAGGCAAAACGAGCAATCTCTGGCGATGCGTGTTTGCGGCTTAGAGCCGCAGGATGCACGTGCAGTGTATAAAAATTTTCAGGTAGATATGCGGCAGTATAAAAATCTAGAAATGTTTCTGCATGCTGAAGGGTTTCAGGGACAGGCCGATCCTGATGATGGCGATATGGTTGCCTTTATAAGAATAGGGACCGATTTTACTGATAACTTTTATCAGATTGAAATTCCGCTTTCTATCACCGCTGCCGGTAGTGTGAATCCCACAGATATCTGGCCAGAGCTTAACCGTTTAAATTTGCCACTAGAGTTGCTTCAGCGGGTGAAAACAACGGTTTTAGGAGATCCGTCCTATAATACAACTCGTTTAAATTTCTTTGACGAAAATTTGGAGCCGCGTAACCCTCAAGATGCCTATGAGCCTGGAAGATTAAGGATTGGTGTAAAGGGGAATCCAAGTTTTGGAAATGTTAGACTGATTATGCTAGGGGTTAAAAACGGAATGCCCAGGGCTGGTTTGCAGGAAGTTTGTGGGGAAGTTTGGTTTAATGAGCTTCGACTTTCAGATCTTGATAACGAGGGAGGATGGGCAGGCGTCCTAAACATAGATACCAATTTAGCCGATTTCGCAACTTTTTCTGCAACAGGAAGAAAAAGTACTGTAGGATTCGGTACTTTGGATCAGGGACCAAATCAACGTAGCAGGGAGGATGCAGAACAGTATGATTTTGTAACCAATATTAATATGGGGCAACTGCTTCCACAAAAATGGGGGCTTAAAATTCCTGTGAATTATAGTCGTGGCGAAGAAGTAATTACCCCAAAATACGATCAGGAATTTTTAGATATCGAATTAGATACGCGTTTAGCCGGTATTACCGATCCACAAGAGAGAGACCGGGTTAAAAAGCAATCACAAACCTATACGAAACGAGAAAGTATAAATCTTATAGGGTTAAGGAAGGAAAGAACTGGCGAAGCAAAACCACAGCCTTATGATATTGAAAACTTTGCTTTTTCAGGTTCTTATAATCAGGTGGATTATCGTGATTTTGAAATCGAGGAATCCTTAGATCAAAATGTAAGAACAGGAGCAACGTATGAATTTAATTTCGCGCCTAAAAAATTAGAGCCGTTTAAAAATACAGCTGCTCTGGATAGTAGTCAGTATTTCTCAATTATTAAAGATTTCAACCTTAATTTATTGCCTTCCAATATCAATGCCAGTGCAAATTATTTCAGGCAGTTTACTCAGCAACAATTCAGGTCCTTAGAATTGAGCGATAATGATATAGGAATTCCTACTTTGTATCAAAGAAATTTCCTTTTTGATTGGGAGTATGGAATAAACTATAATCTTACCAGTGCTTTGAATTTTAGTTTTAATGCTTCAAATAATCGAATTGTAAGAAATTATATCGATGAAGATGGAAACGCGAATAATGCTATTGGCGTTTTTGATGACTATTTTAATGTAGGCGAGCCCAATAATCATTATCAAAGTATCCAGGTAAATTATGAATTGCCATTAAATAAGTTGCCGGTTTTTGAATTTTTAAAAGCTTCTTATTCATATACCGGGGATTTCCAGTGGCAACGAGGTTCAAGAATTTATCAAAATCTTGAAGGTATCCCAAATATTGGAAATTCTGTTCAGAATTCGAATACCCATCAAATTACAGCCAATATGGATTTGCAAAAGCTGTATACTTATGTAGGAATTAGAAAAAAAGATAATCAGAGAGCAACTTCGATAGCAGAGCGTAGTATGGGAGTGCCAACACTACAGCCCTCAGGAGAAGAAACACAGGCTAAGCCAGTACGTAATAGAAATACCGCTTCCGGCAATAAAGCGGTAAATACACTTATTGATGTGGTGACCGCTGTAAAAAGGCTTCAGGTAAACTATAGAAATACCCAGGGAACCTTTTTACCAGGTTATACTCGTAGTATAGGCTTTATGGGAACCTTAAAACCTTCTGCAGGATTTACTTTTGGAATGCAGGATGAAATTAGATATGAGGCTGCAAGGAGAGGATGGTTAACTTTATATCAAAATTTTAATCAGCAATTTACCACCAATAAAAATGAAGAATTAAATGCTCAGGCTTCTGTAGATTTGCTTCCTGATCTGACGATTGATATTATTGGAAGGAAATTATATTCTGAAACTTATTCTGAAAACTTTAAGGTAGATCCTCAAAACCTGCAATATCAAGCTTTAACACCTTATACTTTTGGGAATTATAATATTTCTACGGTGCTGCTTAAAACCGCTTTTAGTCAAAGTAACGAGCAGTCTTCGGCAACCTTTGAACAGTTTCGGGCAAATCGAATTGAAATAGCGAGAAGGTTAGCAGTAGAACGTGGTTTAGATCCGGATAATGTAGATGAAAGCGGATATCCTGTAGGATTGGGCAGAACCAATCAGGCAGTATTATTGCCGGCTTTCCTTGCTGCATACACGGGAACTTCTGTAGATAATGTTAAGTTAGGAGCATTTAGAAGTATTCCTTTGCCAAACTGGAATATAAAATATACCGGATTGATGAGATTGGCGTTTTTTAAACGTAATTTTAGGAGGGTTTCACTGTCTCATGGTTATCAGTCTAATTATACGATTAACCAATTTCAAACCAATTTGGATTATGATGCAGAAAAACCTTTTGAAACCAACCAGGCTGGAGATTACAAAAATCCAACATTATTCTCGAATATCGTGTTGTCAGAGTTGTTTACACCCTTGCTGCAGGTAGATTTAGAGACCACAAATAATATTCAGTTTTTAGGCAGATTGGAGAAAGACAGGCAGCTTTCCCTTAGTTTCGATAATAATATCCTTACTGAAATTAGTGGAAATCAATACACCTTAGGGATGGGCTATCGTTTAAAAGATATGAAGATTATTACCGCTTTAGGTGGGCGTCGCAGGGTATTAAGTAGTGATCTTAACTTTAAAGCTGATGTTTCTTACCGTAAAAATAAAACCATCGTAAGGTATCTGGATTTATCAAATAATCAGGTTATTGCCGGTCAGGATATCTGGTCGATTAATTTTGTGACCGATTATGCCATTACTAAGAACCTAACTGCATTGTTCTATTATGAGCATACCTTCTCTGAATATGCGGTTTCCACAGCGTTTCCACAAACCACAATAAGGTCGGGAATTACTTTGAGATATAATTTTGGAAATTAATGCCGCCCTATTTGAACAATTAACCGAAAAAATTAACTTTGTCGCTATATAAAACATAACTATGAATATTCCAGAGGATTTAAAGTACACCAGAGACCACGAATGGGTTAAAATCGATGGCGACATTGCAACTGTAGGAATTACAGATTTTGCACAGGGTGAGTTAGGAGATATTGTTTACGTAGAGGTAGAGTCTGTAGATGAGTCCCTAAACCGAGAAGATGTTTTTGGTACGGTAGAAGCCGTTAAAACAGTTTCAGACCTTTATTTGCCATTAACTGGCGAGATTGTTGAGTTTAACGATAGTCTAGAGGATGAGCCGGAAAAAGTAAATAATGCACCTTATACTGATGGGTGGATGATTAAGATTAAATATGCTGAAATTGCCGAGTTAGAGGATCTGCTTACCGCGCAAGAATATAAAGAAATCATCGGTGGTTAAACTTGCCTTCTTTCTGGCAGGTCTATATACGGCTACGCTCATTTTTTTCTCCCTATATAAAATAACCCCTGAAATTACAATGGGCGATTTGAGTGTAGGAGATAAACTTTTGCATGCTTCAGCTTATTTTGTTTTATTTTTAGTTTGGAAATTTTCTTTTTTTCTTAAGGCTAAGAATAACTATACGTATAAAGCTACAATTTTAAAAATAAGTGTTTTATGTATTGCTTTTGGTATGTTAATTGAGGTTTTACAGGGTACACTTACCAGTTACAGACAGCCCGATTGGTTAGATGTGATTGCGAATTCAACAGGTGTTTTAATAGCATCAATTCTTTTTTTAACTTTGGAAAGGCCACTTAAAAAGGTTAAAAACTGATATTTATTTAATTTTTTGGAAAAAATATTTATTTTAGCAAACCTTATTAATCATTAACCATTATGGAACCTAAGAAAAATCCTAAAGCTGATTTATCGAAAAGAAGCGTATTGTTTCTTCAATTAGGTCTTATATTGGTTCTTTTTGTTACCTGGCAGGCTATTGAATGGAAGACTTATGAGAAGTCTGATATTGATACTGGAATGGTGCAGATGGATCAATTAGAAGACGAAGAAATTCCAATTACAGAAATGCAAAACACGCCACCACCACCTCCGCCACCACCACCGGCACCAGAGGTTATCGAAGTTGTGGAGGATGAGGAAGAAGTAGAAGAAGATGAAATCGAATCTACTGAAACCAGTCTTGAAGACATCGTTGAAGTGGAAGAAGTGGTAGAAGCACCAGAAGAAGAAGAGGTAGCTGATGTTCCTTTTGCAGTTATCGAGGACGTGCCAATTTTCCCAGGATGTGAAAATCTTAAAGACAATGAAGAGCGTAAAGCTTGTATGAGTGAAAAAGTGATGAAATTTGTACAAAAGGAATTTGATACAGATTTAGGATCTGAACTTGGATTATCAGGTATTACTCGTGTAATTGTACAGTTTAAGATCGATAAACAAGGAAAGATTACAGATGTCAGAGCTCGTGCTCCACACCCAAGGTTAGAGCAGGAAGCTGCCAGAGTAGTAAATAAATTACCTAAAATGCAACCAGGTAAGCAAAGAGGTAAGCCGGTAGGTGTTGTTTATTCGTTACCGATTACTTTCCAAATTCAAGATTAAGGAAAAATATTACTTATATTATTTATTGAAATCCCGGTTTTTACCGGGATTTCTTTATTTTAGGATATATTTTAAAAATGTATCTTTTTAGCCGAATATCTATAATTCTAATATGAAGTTTTTTTTACTTCCCGTTATTTTATTAGCTTCTTTTCTAGTACAGGCACAAAATGCAGAGGTTTATCCTGTTTTTCCTGATTGTGAATCTGTAAAATACAATTCTTTAGAA
>CETA01143270.1_pt1 | contig 15071 bp, 12 predicted proteins | sample 531251 | NCBI WGS metagenome assembly CETA01 (sample SAMEA2622362, study PRJEB7988) | marine metagenome | biome: marine biome (ENVO:00000447); feature: mesopelagic zone (ENVO:00000213); material: "saline water (ENVO:00002010), including plankton (ENVO:xxxxxxxx)" | depth 380 m
CTTATTTTTTGTTGTTCTGCTGAATTTTTTGCTTCTCGATTTGGTTTGATATTAAATCCTATTACAACGGCATTTGATGCCTTGGCTAAAGATATATCTGTTTCATTAATCATGCCTATATCTGATAAAATTATTTTCGGTTTAACTTCTGAGTGTTCAATTTTATTAATTGCATTTTTGAGTGCTTCGCTAGACCCTTGTACATCAGATTTTAAAATTATGTTTAATTCTTTCTTGGTGCTCTGACTGTCAAAAATATTAGTTTTATCTTGGGAAACCAATACACTTTTTTCCTTACTTCCTGTTTTTCTGAAAGTATTAATGTTCTTTGCTTCTTCTTCCGCATTAACCACCGAAAATTCATCTCCAGCATTTGCAGACTCATTCATTCCCAGTATCTCAACTGGAGAGGAAGGATTGGCCTCGTCAACAGCTTTTCCATTAAAATCTATCATGGCTCGAATTTTTCCCCAAGTATTTCCACAAACAAAATAATTTCCTTTTTCTAATTTTCCACCTGTAATCAAAATTGTAGATACAGGTCCTTTTCCTTTATCTATTTTTGCCTCCAAAACTACACCTCTTGCATTACCATTTTGAGGTGCTTTCAAATCTAAGATTTCAGATTGGAGAAGAACACTTTCCTTTAATTTATCTAAATTAGTTTTGTTTTTAGCTGAAACTTCTACAAACAATGTTTCACCACCTAAACTCTCTGCTACCAGTTCATATCTCATTAATTCATCTTTTATTTTTCCTATTTTAGAGTTAGGTAAATCAGATTTATTGATAGCAACTATTATAGGTACTTTTGCTGCTTTTGCGTGTTGTATCGCTTCAACTGTTTGCGGTTTAACACCATCATCTGCTGCTATTACTAAAATTACTATGTCAGTTATTTTTGATCCTCTTGCTCTCATTTCTGTAAATGCGGCATGACCAGGAGTATCTATGAATGTAATTAATTTTTTATCATCGCTATAAACTTGATAGGCACCTATGTGTTGTGTGATTCCTCCGTGTTCACCTGAAACAACATCTGTGCTTCTCAAAGCATCTAATAAAGAAGTCTTACCATGATCAACGTGACCCATTATTGTTACAATTGGTGGTCTTGGTTGAAGATTCGATTCATTCAAGTCTTCTTTTTTCTCCGAACTTACTGTAGGAGTTTGCTCTATCACCGCATTATGACCAAATTCTTTAACGATATATTCCGATGTATCCTTATCAATAGAGTGATTAATTGTAGCCTTAACTCCCATATTTAAAAGAAATTTTATTACGCTGCTAGACTGTTCAGCCATTCTATTAGATAATTCTTGTATTGTAATTTGATTTGGAATCTTTACGTCTCTTATAACTTTTTTAAACTCTTTTTTCGATTCATCTTCTGTTTTTAAATTTTTTTTCTCTTTCAGTCTGGCTCTTTTTACTGATGCTAAACTTCTTTGTTTTATCTCAAATTCCTCAACATCCATTGCTCGGGAAATAGTTAATTTGTGTTCTCTTCTAATACCATCTGGTTTCAAATTTTTTGTTTTATTTTTATCAAACTTTTTTTCTTCAGGATGAATAAATCTTTTTGTGGCTTGTTGTTCAGCAAATTTTCTAGCAAAATTCTTTCTGTTTAAACCACCTTTGTTGTTAGAAGGTTGATTAAAAAAGTTTCTACTCTTGGGAATGGGTTTTCCAATCTTCCTTTTATCTGGAAAAAAGGCTTTTTTTTCAGGTTTTCGAAAAGAAGTTTCGGTCACCTTTTTTTTATTAAAAGAGGTAGAAATAGTTAATGTTTTTTTTTTATTCTTATTTTTTTCCATATTAATTTTCAAATACAATCTTTCTTGCGTCCATTATTAAATTATCCGCCTCTTCTTTCGTTAACGCAAAGTCCTCTAGATAACCATTTATTTTTATACGTTTGCCTTTAATTTCATCCATTCCACCAATTAATTCGTCAGATGACAGTTCTGCAAAATCTTTTAATTTTTTAATATTTTGTTCTCCTAAAACTACCAGCATACCTTGTGTCATTCCTTTTAAATTTATTAAGGAATCTTCTACTCCTAGTTCTTTCAATTTTTTTGATATCTCAACTTTTTCTTTTTCTAAATATTCTTTTGCTCTTGAGATTAACTCTTCTGCTGTAGAATCTTCTATACCCTCTATTTTAGAAATGTCTTCAATTTTTGATTGAGCAATTTCATCTATGCTTTGGATATTTTCTGACACTAAAAGCTGCCCCAGAGTTTCATCGACCTCTAAATTTTTAATAAAATTTTGACTTCTTTCTTTAAATTCAGCTTGTCTTCTTTCTGAGTCTTCCTTATCCGTTAAAATATCTATTTCATAATTAATTAATTTGGATGCCAATCTAACATTTTGTCCTCTTCTTCCTATAGCCTTACTTAAATTTTCTTCTGTTAAAATCACATCAATTCTTTTATTTTGTTCATCTATTAAAACTTTTTGTATTTCTGCTGGCGATAAGGATTCAGCAACAAGAGTTGGTAAATCTTCTGTCCATTTAATAATATCTATTTTTTCTCCGTGAAGTTCGTTTACTATAGTTTGAACTCTACTACCTCTCATACCTACGCATGCGCCAACTGGATCCAAAGATGAATCTTTTGAATGTACACAAATTTTAGCTCTACTTCCGGGATCTCTTGAAACGGCCTTTATTTCTATTACACCTTCATAAATTTCAGGAACTTCTTGAAAAAACAATCTGGCTAAAAATTGAGGATGAGCACGAGATAAAAAAATCTGATGTCCTTTGTTATCCCTTTTAACTTCGTAGCAATAAGCTTTTACTCTATCTCCGTTTTTTAAAATTTCTCTTTGAATTAATTCTTCTTTTCTAACAATTCCTTCTGCCTTACCCAGGTCCACTATGACGTTACCATATTCCAATCTTTTTATTATTCCGCTTAAAATATGCCCCTGTTTCTCTATAAAGTCATTATACTGTCTGGTCTTTTCAGCTTCTTTTACTCTTTGAGATATAACTTGTTTTGCACTTTGTGCCGCTATCCTTCCGAAATCAACTTGTGGTAATTCTTCGTATATTTTGTCTCCAACTTTTAAATCTTTGTTTTTTTTATCCAACAAACTTGCGTCTTTTAAAGATATCTCTCTTGCGGAGTCTTCTACTTTTTCAACAATTTGAAGTACTTTTTGAATTTTAATACTTCCTTTTTCCCTATCAATTATTGCTTCAATTTCATTATCAAAGCCAAATTTGCTATAGGCAGCCTTTTGAATAGCTGACTCCATAGAGCTTAGTATAAGCTCTTTATCGATTGATTTTTCGTTTGCTACAGAATCAACAATTCTTAATAGTTCTTGTTTGTCTAAACCTCTATTTAACATAATACTCGCTCCTAAAAAAAAATGGGCAAAAGCCCATTTTGTCCTTCCAGGTAACTTGGTTTATATTTAATTTATATTTCGTATTTTTTCAAGAATTACTTTTTAAAAATACCTGTTTTATCAGTTTTTTCCCAAGAAAAAGAGCCATCTGATCCTGGTTTTCTACCAAAATGACCATAGGCAGCAGTACATTCATAAATAGGTTTGTTCAGCGACAACATTTCTCTTATGCCTCTTGGACTTAAGTCAAAATTATCTTTGATTAACTTTTTAACATGTTTAGATTTTTCTTCATCTCCGTCAAAAAGATTAACATAAATCGATAGAGGTTTTGAAACACCGATAGCATAAGCAAGTTGAATTAAGCATTTATCTGCAATCTTTGATGCTACTACATTTTTTGCAACGTATCTTGCTGCGTAAGCTGCTGATCTGTCTACCTTACTTGGATCCTTTCCAGAAAAAGCTCCTCCTCCATGAGGGGCTGCACCACCATAAGTATCAACTATAATTTTTCTTCCTGTAAGACCGCTGTCACCATCAGGTCCACCAATGATAAATTGACCAGTTGGATTAACATACAATTCTTCTTCTTTTAAACCAGATAGCAATTGTTTTGGAATCGATTTTTCCAAATAAGGTCTAACAATTTCTTTTACTTGTGCTTGGTCAACTTTTGGTGAGTGTTGAGTAGAAATTACAATGGATTTCACTTTAACTGGTTTCCCATTCTCATACTGCATTGTAACCTGACTTTTTGAATCTGGTTCTAAATTTTTAGCTATTCCTTTTTTTCTATCTAAAGCCATAAGTTCTAGAATTTTGTGTGAAAAATAAATTGGTGCAGGCATTAAAACATCTGTTTCATTGCAAGCGTAGCCAAACATTATACCTTGATCTCCGGCTCCTTCATCTTTATTACCTTTAGAATCAACTCCCATAGCTATATCTGAAGATTGAGCGTGCAGATGAACATCTACGCTACAATTTTTCCAATGAAAACCTTTTTGTTCATAACCAATATCTTTTATACAATTTCGAACTTTTTGGATTAAGTCATCTTTTTTTACCTCAGGACCTCTTACCTCACCTGCTAAAATAACCTTGTTGGTCGTTGTTAAAGTTTCACATGCTACTCTTGAGAAGGGATCTTTTGAAAGAAAAGTATCAACGACCATATCAGAAATACGATCGCATACCTTGTCAGGATGACCTTCGGAAACTGATTCGCTCGTAAATAAATAATCTTTTGATTTCATTAAAGTTTAAGTTTTCTTAATACAAAAAAAGTAACAACATATGTAATTAAAAGTAAAGAAAATATCAAACTTTTTTTAGTTGTATTTTTTTCTGATTTTAAAATCGGTAAATCCAACTCAATATTGCCAAACTCGTTGGGGTTTAAACTTTTTAAAACTTTTCCACTAGGGCTAATAAACGCACTAATTCCTTTATTTGCAGATCTTACCGTAAACGTTTCTGATTCAATTGATCTAAAAATTGCTTTTGTAAAATGTTGCTGAGGACCTATGCTATCTCCAAACCAAGCATCCTCAGAAATATTTATAACAAAATCAAATTTGTTTTTTTTATTCTCTAACAAATTAGGAAAAATAATCTCATAACAAATTAGAGGTAATAGGTTTATATTTTGATTATTAAATTTTAGCGAAATAATAGAGTTGCTCTTTCCTTTAGAAAAAGAAGAATAACCAGGTGTAATCTTTTTTAATCCAATTCTATTAAGAATTTTTTCAAACGGTAAAAATTCTCCAAACGGAACTAATTTTTTTTTATCATACTGATCAATAATATTTAAATCTCTATCTACAATAACTAAACTATTGTAAAAGTTTTCATTTTGGTTATCAGTCTTTTTAGTATTTGCACCTAATATAATTAGGTGTTTTTTAGAAAAGTTTTCTCTAAACAATTTTTTAATTTCTTCTAGTTTTTCAAAATTCACATCTAAAATGACCCCTTCAGGCCAAACGAAAATGGTCTCTTGATCTTTGTTGGGTTCGCTAAACGTAATCAGTTTTCTAACAACAAGATTTGGATCTTTAAATTCTGACAGATTAGTTCCCGCAGAAACAATTTTAAAATTTATTTTTTTTTCTACATAATCTCTTGATTCTGAGTTGATTTGATATGAACCATAAAAATAATTAATAAACGCCAAAATTATAAAAAAGCTTATGAAAAAATATTTAGATTTTCCTTTAAAAAATAATGTAGCTGGTAAAAAAAATGTAGTTATAAGCAAAAGATTAAAAGAAAAGATTCCGATAACAGATAATATTTGTAAACTTTCCTGTGACCAAGAGAAACTATACGCCCAAATGTTCCAAGGAAATCCTGTAAGAACAAAGCTTCTGAGAAAGTCAAAAATTGATAATAATAAACTAATTAAAATTATAGAAGATATTTTTAAATCAACTAAGTATCCAACAAAAATTATAGGTAACGAAAGAAATAAAGATAAAAATAACGGAATTAATATCAAGCTAAATGGAATTAAAAATTTAAATGAATCATCAAAAGTTAAAGAATAGGCAATCCAATAAAATCCAAAGAGAAAAAAACCAAATCCATAAGAAGTGCCTAAAAAAAATAAATTTTTTAAAAAAGGTTTCTTTCTATAAAGACTTTGAGTTTTTTTTTTTACATAAAAAATTAAATAAAATAGTAAGGAAACTGATACTGCGTTAAAGAAAAAAAAATTAAATGGTCTAAAACCTAGAACAGTAATTCCTCCCAAAATAAATGGAAATATGAATAGTATAAAATATCTTTTATTAAAAAATTTTAACATCTAATTTGTTTAAATATTTCATCTTCTAATTTTTTCATTTGGTAAAAATCCCTATTTTTATAATGCTTGTAGCCAAGTAGATGTAGGAATCCGTGAATCCATAATTTGTTAAATTCTTTTTTAAAATTTTTTTTCACTCTATTTATTTTGTAAAAATTTAAAGCTATATCACCAAGATACATATATTTTTTATTTTTTAAATTCTTCCTGGTTTCGTTTAATGAATAGCAAGGAAATGAAAGAACATCTGTTATTTTATTTTTTTTTCTAAATTTTTTATTCAAAAATTTAATCTCCTTATTACCCGTCAGCAAAATTGAAAAATTAACATTTTTTGCTTTTATAAATCCCTTTTTGAGATTTATTAGTTTTGCTTTTTTATTTAAATAACTACCTGGGTTAGGAATATATCTTTTCCAGTTTTTGTCCCTGACAAAAACATCAATTTTGATCATTAATATTTTTTTGATATGCTTGAATAATTTTTGATACAAGAGGGTGTCTAACTACATCTTTATGATCAAATTCTATAATTTTTATTTCTTTTATATCTTTTAGGATTTTTTTTGATTTTACCAGTCCGGAATGATTTTTATTAATTAAATCAACTTGAGACGGATCTCCATTTACAACTAATTTCGAATTTTCTCCAATCCTAGTCAAAAACATTTTAATTTGTGTTAAAGTGGCATTCTGTGCCTCATCAAGAATAGCAAAAGAATTTTTTAAAGTTCTGCCTCTCATGAAAGCTAATGGTGCAATTTCAATTTCTCCTGTTTCTATTTTTCTCTGAATTTTTTCGTATCCAAAGAGATCATATAATGCATCGTATAAAGGCCTTAGATAAGGGTCGACTTTTTCTTTCATGTCACCTGGTAAAAAACCTAATCTTTCACCAGCTTCAACTGCGGGTCTCGACAATATTACTCTATTAACTTTTTTTTCCATCAACATGGTAACCGCTACTGAAACTGCTAAATAACTTTTTCCTGTTCCAGCTGGACCTAGTGACATAATTATATTTTCATTTTGTAAAGCTTTTAGATAATCAGATTGTTTTTTTGATCTTGGAATTATTGACCTTCTCGGTGTTTTAATAACTTGGTCTATAGACCTTACGTTATTTTTATTTTTATTTTCCAAATCAGAGACTCCATGTTTAATAGAATAAATTATATCATTATTTTCTATAGAGTTGGTAACAAGAAATTTATTAACTAAAAACATCAGGGAATTTGAAACGTTTGATATTAAATTTTTCTTTCCTTTCGCAGTTATCGAATTTCCTCTAAAAAAAAGCTTTGTGTTAGTAAGCTTTTCTATTTCGATAAGATTTTTATTGAACTCTCCAACAACTGCCATCAAAACATTGTTGTTAAATATTTTTATATTTACAGTTTCATTATCAATTTTTTTTATGGAAATTTCCTTATTAAGATTTTTTGCTTCTTGCATTAAGCTGCCACTTCTCTTTCCATGTTTTCTTTAACACCAAATAGAGTGTTTCTATTACAATCTTTAATTCTAACACTAATTATTTTTCCAACATCCTTTTGGCTAGCATTGCTTATAACAACAGGGGTTAAATTTTCATTTCTACCAAAATATTTTGATTGATTCTTCATTCTGTTTTCAATCAAAACTTCAGTTAATTTTCCAGTTTCATTTTTATTTGATTTTATTTGTATATCTACAAGTAAATTTTGTAGTTCTGTTAATCTTCGCATTTGTGTTTTCCTATTAACCCCTTCAAGATTAGAAGCTGGTGTGCCTGGTCGTGGATTATAAATAAATGAAAATGAATTAATAAAATTTACTTCCTTTACTAACGAAATTGTATCATAAAAATCTTTTTCTGTTTCTCCTGGGTATCCAACAATAAAATCACTTGAAAATTTTATATTAGGTCTCACCCTTATTAAATTATGAATTATCGATAAATATTCTTCTCTAGTGTGTTTGCGATTCATGCTTTTTAAAATTTTATTGGAACCACTTTGAACTGGCAAATGAAGAAATGGCATTAATTTTTTTACATTCTTATGGCAGTCAATTAAATCATCTGTCATATCTGTAGGATGTGAAGTTGTATACCTAATTCTTTTTAATTCTTTCAATTTCTCCAAACTCATAATCAAATCTGAAAATTTAAAAGCTTTTCTTTTTTCATTATAAGAATAAGCATTAACATTCTGGCCTAATAGCGTAAGCTCTTTTGTTCCGTTTAAAATTAAATTTTTTGCTTCTTTGGTTATTTCTTCTGGTGATCTAGAATATTCAGGGCCTCTCGTATAAGGAACAACGCAAAAATTACAAAATTTATCACAACCTTCTTGGATTGTTATAAATGAAGATACTTTTGAATCTAAGTTTTTTACTTTATTTAGTTCATCAAACTTTTCCACAACTTCAAAATCTGTAAAATTTAATTTCTCTTTTCTCCCATGAAGCTTTAATAAAATTTTAGGAACATTGTGGTAAGACTGGGGCCCTACTACAGCATCTATATAAGGTTCCCTCTTTAACATTTCATTATTTTCAGCTTGAGCAACGCAGCCCGTAACTAAAACTATAGGTTTTTTTTTATTTTTATAATTTTTTTTTAAACGTCCAATGTCGTGATAAACTCTTTCGGTCGCCTTTTCTCTTATGTGGCAAGTATTTAAAACATAACAATCTATATTGTTAATATTGTCTGTTTTATTATAACCAGCTTTTTTAGCTAAACTTGAAATGCGTTGGCTATCATATTCGTTCATTTGACAGCCAAAAGTTTTGATAAATATTTTTTTTGACAATTTATTAATTCTTTTTGATTTTACTGCCGTATAGTTCCAGTTTATGGTCGATTAACTTATAACCATATTTCTCGGCAATTTTATTTTGTAACTTTTCAATTTCTTCATCTACAAACTCTATTATCTCCCCGCTATTAACATCTATCAGATGATCATGATGGTTATCGGGTGATTGTTCATATCTTGCTTTACCACCTCTAAAATCATGCTTTTCAAGAATGCCTGACTCCTCAAAGAGTTTAACTGTTCTGTACACAGTGGCGATACTAACTTTCTTGTCAATCTTACTCACTCTTTTGTGTAACTCATCAACATCAGGGTGGTCGGTAGCTTCGCTCATTACTTTGGCGATCAACCTTCTTTGATCAGTTAATCTAACACCTTTTGTTTTGCACTTTTCTTCAATTTTATTCATTATAAATTATCGTTAATTTAGCTCAAATATACTGGTTTAATCAAATTATTTTCTATTAAGTTATTTTGAATTAATAATTCAATATTTTTAAGGTTAAATACAGCTAAATCAGAATCCTTATAACCATAAAGTTTAGCGCCTTTTGATATTTTGATGCCTTTTGCAACAGCAAGTGAAATTCTTATCCCTGAAAAACTACCTGGCCCAATATTTACTATAATAGAAAAGCTTTTATCAATATTGGCTTTTTTTTGTTTAACAAATTCAAATATATTATTCACAAATGATTCATTATTTCTTATATTGGTTTGAAGTTTTTTAAGAAAGAAACTATTATTAACTCTTAAACCAATTGAATTATTTTTGCCTGTGAAATTAATTATCAAAAAATCCTTTATCATTGCTTTATTTATAGTTTTTTTATCCACTCTAAACAATTCTTATTCTGAAGCAAAAAACATTGAAGATTATGGTGTTCTTTCGATAATGTACCATCGTTTTGAAGAAAATAAATATCCATCAACCAATATAAAACTGGAAGATTTTAAGTCTCAAATCAATCTAATAGAACAATACAAATATAAGTTTATTTCTCATAATCAATTTGAATCTTCGATTAATGAGAAAAGTTTGGAGAAAAAAATTTTATTAACTATAGATGACGGGTTTTCCTCTTTTTATGAAAATGCTTGGCCAATTTTAAAAGAAAAAAAAATACCATTTGTAATATTTGTTAACACTGAAACTATAGGATCAAGTGGATATATGAGTTGGTCTCAAATAAAAGAAATTTCTCAATTCGATTTTGTTCATATTGGAAATCATAGTCACTCTCATGAATATTTGGTAGACAAAAGCGATAATGAAATAGAGGAAGACTTAAAAACTTCTATAAAAATTTTTAAGGAAAAATTAAACTATCAAACAAAATTTTTTGCATATCCTTTTGGTGAATACAAAAAATCTTATAAAGAAATTGTCAAAAAATTGGGATTTGAGTATGCATTTGGTCAGCACTCTGGAGTTATAGATAAAACAAAAGATAAGTTTGAATTACCAAGATTTCCTATCAATGAAAAATATGGAGATGAAAAAAGATTTAAATCAATACTAAAAACAATTCCATTTCCATATTTAAAAATTATTCCAGAAGAAAAGTATTTAGATCCAAAAAACAATCCGCCAAATGTTAGCATCACTTTTTTTGAAAATGGTCCAAATTTTAAAAATATAACTTGTTATTCAAATGAAGAAAATAAGTGGAGAAAATCAAAAATTAAATTTATTGACGATAATCAACTAAACATAATTTTAGAGGGAAAATTTACAACTGAACGAGGCAGAATAAATTGTTCTTTAAGAGAAAATACCGGAGAATGGAGATGGCTTGGAATTCAATTTGTTGTATCCGACTTATAAACTACAAAGTTAGAGAAGAAGATTGGCTGGAATGCATCAAAATAGCATTATCAAAATCTGTAAGCTGATTTTGCTCAATAATTTTCTTTAAAATTTTTGTATATTCTGATCCTGTTGCTGCATAATTGTGCAAATATTGAACAAGTACTACGCCAGATATTTTTTTATTTTTCCTTCTTAACTCTGCTCTCTTTTCTCTAAATTCTCTATAACCTTTATGTGTATTTAAATTATTTTTGTAGGCTTGAACTGATGAACGTAAAATAGGAAATTTTAAAATTTTATGACCTTTATTCTTTTCTCTCTTCAAAGGTGAAATACCTTTTTTGCCCCAAGTCCACTGACCAAACATCGCATTGCCTTCTAAGGCAAATCTAGATGTCCCCCAACCACTTTCCTTTGCTGCTTGAGCGATGGCTATTGAAACAGGAATAACATCCATTCTTATTTTAAGTTCCGTTACATCTTCGTTTTTTATTCCATAATCTTCGAATCTTCTTTTTAGCCAAACTCTTTCGCCTCTTGAATTGTTTTGTTTGCTCAAAATTTTGAAAAGTTTTTTTCTATTTTCAAAAATTTTATTGTTCTCATCTAGTATGAGAGGCATAACAATCTTGATAAAAGTATCTTTTTTCTTTTGTGTGCTTTTTAATTTTTTTAAATCTTTTGGTAATTTTGACAAATAAATAGGTTTTACAAGGGCTCCAGATCTAATGCCTTTTAGGTCATACTTTAAATCTTCAAACAAATTTAAAGTAATTTTTGTATCTAAGCTTACATCCTCGCCATCTGGTTTCAAATTTTTTGTTTTATTTGATTTTTCGGGAAATTTATTCTCGTATTTAAAATTAGATTTATATTCTTTGGCAATGTGTGTAAATTTAATCTCATTTGTAACAACTTTGATGTAAGGTCTGATGCCCATTAAGCTTGTAATAAAAACTAATAAAACTAAAGTTAATATTATATTCGTAGCAACTTGTTCCTTAAACTTTATTTCAGCAATCTTCTTTCTATTATAACTATGTGCAGGTAAAGGTATCTTATTCTTCAATAAAATTAGTTCTATTTGAGAAGTGGTTAGATGTTTTTTTGATCTAAGATAAGATTTAATTTCTGGTATCTTATAAAGTCTAGATAGCTCTATAAGTTGATCTCTATATGGAATATCTTTTTTCATTCAATTAACTTGCCTCTACAGATTTAACTTCTTCAACATAATGACACAATAGGTTCTGTACTCCCTGTTTAAGTGTCATTAAAGAACTTGGACAACCCGAACAACTACCTCTAAGTTCAACTTTTACAACGCCTTTGTCAAAAGAAATAAATTTAATATCCCCACCGTCTTTAGCAACAGCCGGTCTAACTTTTGTATTCAATACTTCATTAATTTTTTTTACTATCTCATTGTCTTCCTCTTTATCTTCAACTGTTTTATTATTTTTTTTCAAAATTATTGGTTTTTTATTTTTTTCAAAATAATCATTAATTGAAGAAATAATTGATGGTTTAAGTGTATCCCAACTTATTTTATCATTTTTTTTAACACTCAAAAAATTTTTAGAAATTAATATAAGTTCTATACCTTCAAAATTTAGCAAATGTTTTATAAAATTATTTTCAATCTTTCCAATATCTTTTTTTTGGAATTCTTGTGTATCAACTTCTGAGAATTGCTTTTCTGACAAAAACTTCAGTGCATTTGGGTTTGGTGTGTTTTCTATCTGAATCATATTTAAACTTTAACACATTTTTAAATTTTATTACTATGAAATAAAACCAACAATTTCTTTAATTTTATCTATATTTTTTTTTGCAATAGCGTTGGCTTTATTTGTACCTTCTTGTAAAATTTCCAATAAGTATTTGTTGTCATTCTTTAATTCTTTAATTCTTTTCCCAATAGGACAAATTGTGGCTACCAAAACATCCGAAAGTTCATTTTTAAATTTAGAAAAATCTTTACCGGCCATACTTTCCAAAGTTTTTTCTATAGTTTTATCTGTTATAAAGGAATAAATGTTTATTAAATTTAATGCCTCTGGTCTATTTTTTAAATCATCTACCTTGGAAGGAATAGGAGAAGAGTCAGTTTTTGCCTTTTTAATTTTTTTATTTATTTCATCCTCAGTATCTTGCAAATCAATTCTTGAATAATCAGATTCTTCAGATTTACTCATTTTTTTTGTACCATCTCTTAAACTCATAACTCTTGAAAGTTTTTTTTGTATTAAAGGTTCTGGAATTGGAAAAAAATTACTAGATTTAAAATCATTATTAAATTTTTGAGCTATATCTCTTGCTAACTCTAAATGTTGTTTTTGATCATCGCCCACAGGAACATGGGTGGCTTTATAAAGCAGTATGTCAGCAGCCATAAGATTGGGATAGACGTACAGTCCAACGCTAGCATTTTCTTTGTTTTTGCCAGCTTTTTCCTTAAACTGAGTCATTCTATTCATCCAGCCAACTCTAGAAACACAATTTAAAATCCAGGCAAGTTCAGCATGTCCACTGACGGAAGATTGATTAAATATTATGCTTTTTTTAAAATCTAATCCACAAGCCACAAATCCAGCAGTAGTATCAAGTATATTTTTTTTTAATTCCTTGGGATCCTGAAAAACTGTTATGGCATGAAGATCAACAACACAATAAATGCATTCCATTTTTTTTTGTAGATCAACAAAGTTTTTAATAGCACCGAGATAATTACCTAGATGTAAATTACCAGTAGGCTGAACTCCTGAAAAAACTACTGGTTTGCTATTTTTATTCATTTCAATTTATAGCTTTCTAATTTTAATATCCCCAAAAGGTTAGTAACCAACAGATATATAACCGCTGATAAACCTATCATAATTAGCAAATAAATTAATTTAAAATGATAAGTATATTCCAACTTATCCTCAAAATATTCCAAACCAAAATATAGAAAAAAACACATTAAGGTCGTAGCTATTAAAATTTTTAAAAGATTAATGAAAGTTTTATTTTGAAAAACAAGAAATTTTTCTTTTTTAAGTAGAACAAAATAAAGCAAAGTAGCAAGCCAAGTTGAGATGGTCGTTGCTATCGGTATAATTATAAATCCATATTTTCTAAATAAAGAAATACTAATTGCAATATTAATTATCATGCTTATCAAAGATATGTAGAAAGGCATTTTTGTATTGTCCCTAGCAAAATAAAAATTAGACAAAACTTTAACTAATGCAAAAGCTGGAACACCCATGGCAAAAAATGTCAAAGCCAAAGATGTATTAACAACGTCTGTTTGATCAAAAGATCCATAACCAAACAAACTATTTACTATTTCTTCAGAAGCTATTAGCAAACCAAATGCTGCTGGCAAAGAAAGGGCTAGAGATAATTCTAAAGACTTGTTTTGTATGAGATCTACAGAATTTTGATCGTTTGTTTTTATACTTTTAGAAAGATTAGGCAAAACTACAGTCCCGACAGCAATACCTGCGATAGCCAAGTTGATTTGATAAATTCTATCTGCATAATACAGATAAGAAACCGCTCCAGATTGAAATGATGCAATGATGGTTCCTATAAGAATATTGATCTGAGTGATTCCCGATGAAAAAATACTTGGTAATAATTTTTTAAAGAAATTTTTTAGGCTTTTTCCAAACTTAAAAAACAAACTTAAAGATGGAAAATAAAATTTTCTTGTAAAAATAATTAGAAGTAAAAATTGTAAAATTCCCGCAAAAGTTACTCCGATAGATAAACTTTTAGCTATATTTAATTTAAAGTAAAATGCAAATAATAAAAACAGAATTAGTATTACATTAAGCACTATTGGTGCCGCGGCCGCAGCTGCAAATTTGTTATTTGTGTTTAGTATTCCAGATAACATAGAAGACAAGCTCACAAATAATAAAAATGGGAAAGTAATTCTGGTAAATTCAATAGCTAAATTAAATTTTTCCGAATTTTCATAAAAACCAGGAGCAATTAAATAAACCACAAAAGGTGTAAAAATTTCGACAATAATTATTAAGGCAATTAAAACATATAATAGAAGATTAAAAACATCGTCAGCAAATTTTTTTCCCTCATTCTCTCCTTTTAATTTTTCCTCAGCATAACTTGGGATAAACGCTGCATTAAAAGTACCTTCTGCAAATAAACGTCTGAAGGTGTTAGGCAGTCTGAAAGCAACAAAGAAAGCATCTGCGTATATGCTTGTTCCAAGAAAAATAGCTATTAAAATATCTCTTAAATATCCTAA
>CETA01045809.1_pt1 | contig 15064 bp, 12 predicted proteins | sample 531251 | NCBI WGS metagenome assembly CETA01 (sample SAMEA2622362, study PRJEB7988) | marine metagenome | biome: marine biome (ENVO:00000447); feature: mesopelagic zone (ENVO:00000213); material: "saline water (ENVO:00002010), including plankton (ENVO:xxxxxxxx)" | depth 380 m
CGCTTCCGCCGCATCCTTGATGCGACCCTCCCCTTCCTTGGGGGCGTGGGTAAGCCGCACGGTGTGTGGACCGGCCTTCACGTCTGCGATCAGATCGTAATACTTTTCGGACTTGAAGTTCTCGATTTCCCGCTGACGCCGGACGATAATCGCCAAGGCAGCAGTCTGCACACGGCCAACCGAGATCGGCGGCTCATGATTTGAAGGGCGGAAACGTGTGGTAAGAAGACGGGTGAGGTTAAGTCCTTCGACCCAGTCGCTTTCTGCCCTGATACGAGCGGCTTCCGCAAGCGGGAATTTCTCGCCATACTCGAGAAGCGCGCTTTCACGGGCCGCCTTGGAAATCGAGGCGACATTTGCGCCGGAGCTCCAGAGGCGCTTTTTCGGCTTATGCTGAAGCTGCAGATACTGGAGGATGGCCCAAGCAATATATTCGCCTTCACGCCCGGCGTCGGTCGCAATCACGATTTCGCGCGCATCCTTGGCATATTTCTCGATTACGCCGAGCTGCTGGCTCTTTCCTTCGATTGGCTTGTAAAGGAATTCCCACCCATCAGGAAGCATGGGGAGAAGATCGGGACGCCATTCGCGCCACTCTTCCTTGTAGTCATGCGGCTCTGCCAGTTCGACCAGATGGCCAGCTGCTGCGACGATTATCCCGCCGTTGGTTTGCCACGCATAGCGCTCCAGAGGCTGGCAATTGCCAAGAGCCTTACCGAGTTCTTTTGCGAAGCTGGGCTTTTCCGCCAGCCAGACCCTTTCACCATGCACGCGGTCATCCTCCTGAAATGCGCGAATGACATTCTTTTAGGATGAAGTTGTTTTTTTTCCAACGCGACGCTTGCAGGGGTGGTTTAGAGGGTGATACCATTCGTTTCGAGGTCGTGGTGAAGGCAAGTTCCCCTGGACCCGCGAAACGAATGGTTGTGCTGGAGAACGGTTATGCAGTTTGAACAAACGAATGACAAGGGGGAGAATTTCACTCTCCTTTATCCGAGCTACGAGGAAAACGAAGCGCTGAAAAAGGCGGCGGACGAAGTGGGTGCACGCAATGCTCTCCAGTTCGATCGCAAAGAGCGTGCCTACAGGCTCTACGAAGCAAAGGTTCCGGAGAACGTGGACGTGGACAAGGTGTTCGGCAAATATGCAACGGAAGAAGCCAAGGCCGCGTCAGTGGCTGAGCGCGAATCCGTGGACGCCATGAAGAAGTCTGCTGCGCGTGCAACGGGCACCGAAATCGACGAGTCCAAGATCTATTACCCGGCCAAGGGTAATGGCGACAAGGACGCGTTCATGAAGCTCAAGCAGGAGACTGGTGCACAGTTCTACTACTCCTCGCGCCAGGGCGGCTTTGTTCACAAGGATGGTCCGACCGAGGGCTTCGAGCGCTTCCAGACCCCGGAGGCAAAGAAGGCCTGGCAGGAAGAGTATGGCAAGGTGCAGGAAGCGTCGCGCAAGCGTCGTGAAAATGCCGCCGAAGGCATCGATGTCATGGCAGAGCGCGCGAACGGCCGGGTTTTCCTGGCTGACAATTCGCAGGGCTTCATGCTTCCCTCGAAGAAGCAGGAAGCTGCGCGTTCGGCTCAGGTCGAAGCCATGAAGGGCGCCTCGAACGAGGAACTGACGCAGGTCTTCAAGATCACTGAAGCGGCAAAGTCCGGTCTTGATCGCAAGCTTTACGGCATTCAGGTGAATGCCGCGAAGGAGCAGGGCGTCGAACAGGAAGCGTTCGACAAGATGAACCCTGAAGAGCGTCGCAAGGCGTCGGACTTCAAGGGCCTCGACAAGACCGAGTTTTCCAAGCTCGTTTCTCTGACGAGCGGCTTCTTCGAAATGCGTCAGGAAATGGTCGACCGCGGCCTGTTGCAGACGCGCGAAAGCGCCCGCGACATGCAGAAGGGTTCCAGCCAGACCGCAGGCGCTGCCGGCGGCAAGCAGGAAGAGAAGACTCAGGAATCCGCCAATCAGGCGGAGAGCAAGCAGCAGAACAAGTCGGGCAACCGCATGGTTCAGCAGCTGGCAGCAGGGGCCGAGGCGCAGGGCGTCGGTCGCTGATCTACACAGCCGAAAGGAGGTGATCTCCGTCTGGGCAAGGGGCGCTTCGGCGCCTCTTGTTCGTTTGGGGATCGAAGAAACCGAGGAAGGGACTGGATCTCTTCCTCGGTTTCTTTTTGCAGGTTTGTCCTATTCGGTTCCGTCGCCGATGATGCCGGCTTCAACGAGGAACCTTGAAGGACGACGACTGCGTCCATCTCGACCAGACCACGAAACAATGAGCATCTTACGTGCCCGGGTCAGGGCCACGTAGGCAAGCCGTCGTTCCTCGCTGATTTCCTGCACCGTTTTGCGCTGGTAGCTCGGAAATTCGCCTTCTTCCCATCCAGGCAGGGCAACGATGTCGTATTCGAGGCCCTTTGCGCCGTGCATGGTTGCGACGTTGATGCCCTCGCGGCCGGCATTCAGATCGAGCTGGGTGAGAGACGCAAGCGTCTTCTCGAGGCCGATCTGGTTGGCCATTTCATCGGCGAGACGAAGGAAGGCGGGCAGCTGGTGGTCGTCCGTGTCCGTGGAGCTTGCTACCTTCGAGGTAATCCCGAGAAGGCTGGAGACAGCAGCAAACGGATTGGTCTTCTGCTGAGCGATGAACTCGCGCACTTCGAGGATCTTCTCAGCCATCGCCTTGGAGCCGCTGGTGACCTTGTTTGCTTCATACATCTCGAGAAGCAGTGCCACCGGTCCGATTTTCAGATCCGGCTCACGATTACGACGCTTCTGGAGCCGCGAGCTGTGATCGATCAGCGCCTTTTCCGGCAGATAGGGTTCCGGATAGGCGGCGATCTGCTCATACATCAGCGGGTTATCCGCTCTCGTAGCGAGCTGCATCCACGATACCAGTGCGCGAATCGGCCGAGCGCCGAGACGAATGGATTCGTGCAGGTTCACCTTCATGCCATTCGAAGCAAGATAGGCTGCGTATTCCTGGCAGGCCCTGTTCGACCGGCACAGGATGGCCACGCGTTCGAACGGAACATCGAAACGCTGGCAGCCGGCAATGATGGTTTCCATCACGGCCTTCTTTTCCTCTGCTTCTGACTGGCGCTCGATGGGCTTCACCATCGCATCGGGATCCGGCGCAGTGCGAATGCTCTTGGCATGGCGATCGGAGTTGTGCGTGATGAGCTTGCTCGCATGACCGAAGATGGACTTGGGCGTGCGATAGTTGTCACGAATGTGGATGATTTCGGGCTCGCTCCAGTGCCGGTGGAACTCGATCGTTGCCCGGACATCGGAACCGCGCCATCCGTAGATCGCTTGGTCGTCATCAGCCGCAGCATAGAAGTTTGCACGGTCAGGACCGCTTCCGACAATGTTCTTGAGCAGGCGGATCTGCATCCGGCTGAGATCCTGGTATTCGTCGACCATCACGTGATCGAACATGGAACGCCAGGTTTCTGCAATATCCTTGTTGCCCTCGATGAGCATCGTGGGGAGATAAAGCATGTCGTTGTAGTCGATCATGTCATACGCCCGCTTCCACAGCTCGTATTCGGCGTAGATGACAGCATCTTCGCGCGAGATGCCCGGTGCCCAGTCGGCCTGACCGTTGTTGATTGCATCCATCGCCTCTTCAGGCGACTTCATTGCATTCTTGGCCTTCTCGATGAACTCGAGGATGCGACGAAGCGTAGCCTTCTCATTCGGGCTGTCGGCCATCGGGTGATTCTTCGAGCGCATCAACCGCTGGATCAACTCTTCCTGCTGTTCCCGGTCCATGATGGCGTCGACGTTGGTAAACCCAAGGGTCTCAGCGTTTTCGCGAATGATGCGAAGGCCGATGGAGTGAGTTGTGCCCACCCAGAGATCTTCAGGCTTCACCGCCACAGCCGGTTCGATGCGTTCGATGAGCTCGTAGGCGGCGGCATTCGTGAAAGTGCACATCAGAATGCGTTCGATCGGGGTGCCCGCGTCCGCAAGAGCGACGAAGCGCGTAGTCATTACTCGGGTCTTGCCGGTGCCGGCAGGAGCGAGAAGCAGGACGTTGGGTGCATCTGCCTTCGCAGCTTCACGCTGTTCGTCGCTAAGCTCGGAAAGCATGCGCTCCACTTCCTTGTGGTAGACGCTGGTATTTGCTCCATCGCTGGTTCGCCCGGAAGCCTGAGGGGCTTCGCGGACGAACTCATTGTCTTCGCTGAAATGGTTGGTCATGGACCTTCTCCTTTTCCTGTGTTCACTTCGGCACAGGAAAAGGGGTCCTTTTCCCTTCCTTATGCCGTTATCGGTTCCGGTGTGTCTTCGTATTTTTCAAGATCGATAGCGAGGCGGGCTGTTGCCCCGTCCTTCACCTTGGGCTTGTTCTTTCTCTTCCATTCGTCAATTCGCGCAAGGCGCACCTGCTCTGGCACTGGGTATGCAGGTTTTGGTCCGAGGCCTGTCCGCGGATTGTAGACCTTTGCCAGCATTTCGGGGTCCTTGAAGAAGAACACCGATTTCATGAAATAGGGACGGTTCATGAAGCCCTGCGCCATGATGATATGACGCCCGGGATCCATGCCGGAAATATCGCCGGGACGAATGAAGTCGACCTTCTCGAGGTTGGTCTGCTCGTTCGACTTGCCCCACTCCTTGATGTCTGCGCCGCGTGCCCGTGAACGGTTGGAGCGCTTGATGGTGGTCGGACCAACCATTTCCTGCACCAGCTTGATCGTATCCTTGTCGTTCTGAGGCAGGATGTATTTCACAGCCGTGGTGGCGTAGATGATCTGCTGGTCCTCTTTCGAGTAGAGCTTGCCGATCTGAGAGTCTGACTGTGCAACGAGGCAATACATCGTCTTCTTCGAACGACCAAGGTCCGGACCGGTCATGACGGCTTCGATCTTGGGCAGTTTTGCGAACTCGTCGAGCATGAAGCAAACGGGATAGGGCCCAAGCTTGAATTGGTTGCGGTTCACTTCTCCCGGGCCATAGGCGAGATATTCACGGCTAAGAACTTCGTAGAGAAGTGAAGTGATGGTTGCGAAGGCTGACGCTTCTGCCTGGTTGACGCAGACATATAGCGTGACAGGTTTCATCTCGCCGTTTTCGTCGGGCATTCCACGCAGATCCTGCGGCAGGAAGTCGCACGAGCTTGTGCGTTCCCTGACGGCTGCGTTTTTGAACGGAAGGAACGCTTTGTCCATCGTGCCCAAGACACCCGAACGCTCGTTTGGCGCCATCGAGACCAGCGGCGTAATTTCGGTGAGGGCACGCGGATTATACTGGTTCGTGCCGCATTCGTTGACGATTGCCTTGAGCCAGTCTGCAAGGGCGTCGCCCTGGTGGAAGCGCCCCTCGGTAGCGGCCTTTTCCTTTTCCTGGTCGTTCTTGGCCGAAGCGGCGCGAAGACCTTCGTTGATCATGTCGATCAACATCGGAATGGAAGGCTCCATGTCTTCGCCGTGCCAGTAGCTGGGAATGTTGGCGAGGTCGATCTGACCCTTCTCGGGATCGGCGACCTTAGAGCAGATATAGTGCAGGAATCCCACAAGCGCGGCGCGACCCTTCTGTTCGAAGTAATCGTTGCTGCCACCGCTAGATTTGCCACTGGAAGGACTCATCACGTTGGCTACCGCATCGAGATAGGTATCGCGCTCGGCGCTCCCTGCCGGAGGAAGCAACTTGGGAGAAATCGGATTAAAGCGAGGATAGAAGATTGTCCTCGTGGGATCGTCGAGATTGGCGGGATCGATCTTGTCAGTTGCTGACCAGTTGATCATGAAGACGTGGCCGATCTGTGCACGATACCCCGATGTCAGGTCGAAGAGTTCAGGCTTCGGATCATTCACGATGAAAGAAGATTCGGGGGTGTCGAGAATTGAAGGAACCACAAACGAGGCCGTCTTGCCGGTGCCCGGAGGGGCGAGCACGAGGCAGGACAGCGTTTCGATCAACCTCAGTGGTTCGCCCGTTCCGGGCCAGATGCCGAGGTGCAGGAAGTTGCCGCCCTTGATGCCTACCTGCTTGCGATCTTCCATCTTGCGAATGTCGGCCATGGTGCCGTTTCGGGCGTCACCGTGGATGAGATCGAATGTGCGATAAGGATTGAATGCGAGAGCAATGACAACCGGAGCTGCCGACATGATGAAAAAGATGATCATCGTTGCGATCGTAATGGCCGCATCGAGGTTGTAAGCGTATTTCACGCCCTCGACTGTCACGCGGAAATTGTAGAACTGGTCGAGAACCTGTTGGATGACTCCCCAGTTTGACTGGTTCATATCCACGATCATTGCATAAGCCGCGATTGGCGCGAGCTGCATCAGATGAATGAGAAGAAGAAGGCTGACTACCGCGCCTGCCCCTATGATCGCGAAAGCGCGGTTCTTTTCCTTCGCGTAATGGGTAGGTATCTTCTCTGCCATGGTTCCATCCGTGTCGATCGGGAGTTCGACATTGTTTTTAGGATGGATTGCCCTCGTTAAGCAAGTCCGACATGCGTTCTTTCAAAGTATGACCCATGGGCGCAATCGAAGGCCATTGCTCGTGGGTCAAAACGGTGATGCCTAGAGACAGCGCATGATCGCGCTTGGGATCTCCATCCCCCTCGTCGGAGACGTGGATGATGACGCCCTTTGTCGGGGCAGGGACAATGCTCCAGCCATTTTGCTGTGCAATGCGTGCAGACATCCGCCGGACAAGGCCTTTTCCCTGCAGACTTACGACAGGAACGCCGCTCCTGAGCAGAGTCATGGCCTTGGGCTCTCGTATTCCGATACCGCGCCAACGACGATTTCCTCGCCAATTTGACTTCCAGTCTTCCGGCGGTCCGATTCTGCCTTTTGCGAGAACCTGCGCCTTGTCAGCCTTGATCCGGTCTTCCTCTGGAACCATTGCCCGTTCGCCGGCGACAAGCGTCGCTTCGATATGAGAGCACCAGCTTTCACCGCGACAGGTGCACATCACATGACCTGTCTGAGGGACTTGGATATGGTGGAAATCGTCTGTCGTCATGCTCTTGCAGCGAAAGACGATGGATTTCATTTGTTTGCCTCTTTTCCGGCCTCAACTCCAGGGACAACGGGGTTGCCGTTGGAATCGTAGTCGATGATCATGCGCGGCCGGCGGCTCTCGGTGTTGCTCTCCCATGCATGCATGACAACATCGGAGCACACGGATTCTTCGTCCAGCTTGCGTTGGGCAGCGCGTTCGTCCTGTCTCAGCTTGTAGGTAGCGATAGCGATGCGCCAGACCATGAGTGCGGCAGCGAGGAGGATAATGACCTGCGCCTGGATGGGAATGATCGCGAAATTGATCAGGATGGCAGCGATGATTGCCGCGATGGCCAGCCAGATGACCATGTTTGCCATGATCATGCGCGCTCCTCGAGGATCGTGCGCATTGACTTCCCGATGCGTCTCACCGGTGGTCTGGTTGAGGATCATGACAGCTCGGTCGGGCTTTGCCGTCACACCCTTTTCCGGCAGCACCACTGTCACCTGATCTCCTGCAGTGGGATCCTTGGGACTGCGCCAGCTAAAAGTCGTGATGGTGTTGTCGGGCTCGATCAGCTGGACTTGGTGACCTTGCCCGATCTGTCCGCGACTCCAGCCCAATACAACGCCATTGATCAGCTTATAGCTGTTATGACGCTTCTTGATGACGGTGCTCATGTAATTCCTTCCTCGACCAGCTAGGTCGTGATCGGTTCCGTTTTAGGATGAAATGTCCGTTTTCGGTAGTATGGACTATGAAAACATTGTCCGGTGCGTCTTAGCCAGGAAACGGTCCGTCATGCCAGAGATGTAATCTGCAACGACCCGGTTCCCGTTCTCTGACTTGTCATAGATTGCTCGATGCTTTTCAGGAAGATAAAGCATCGGCCGATAAGTCATCGCATCGTAGACGTCGATGATCTGCTTCTGGATGCGAATTCTCTCGAGCTGAACCGAGGGTGCTTCGATCACGCGCCGAAAAACGCTATCCTTTAGCGTTTTCACGAGAAGCGACTGATCTTCCTTCAGAACGACGCGATATCGATAAAGGTCGTCTTCCATTCGGTCGTCGGTATGAACGGCAACGCCCGAAAGAAGGTAATTGATGATAGACCCGGTCATTTTGCGCCGGCCCTGACCGCCTGACATGAAAGAGTCGAGAACGCGTTCGTAGCTCCACTGCCCTTCATCGTCCGAGATGATACCGAGGTGCTCGACAAAGCCTTCCCAGACAGATGCGGGAGCGTCCGTCTCGATCCAGTCTCTCTCCATCATGCCAAGGGCAATCGCGTCATCGAGATCGGCGGCTGAGTATGCGAAATCGTCAGCCAGATCCATGAGGCTTGCATCGAAGCTCTTGATCATGTCCTTTTCGACGATCTTTCGATCATGTGCCAGAGGCTCGAACATCCAGTCGACGACGTCGCGCTCTTCGTCGAGATAGCATTTGGGAGGCTTGTGTTCTGGGCCGATAAGCGGCTGCCCAGAGATGCCAACTCTAGGTGGGGGTGTATCGCCGCGCTTGGCATCGGAGTAAGCGATTGGATATTTGAGAATTCCGAGAAGGGTTCGCCGAGTAAGGTTGGCGCCGTATCCCGGGGTGTGCCCCATAAGGCGAGAGAGAATGCGGAGGGTCTGTCCATTTCCCTCGAAGGGAAGACAGGCATTGAGTGCGTCTTCGCCGGCGTGTCCACCGCAGGGATGGCCAAGATCGTGGCAAAGGCCAATGACCTGCACCAGGGAGTCGCTGGAAACGAGGTTCGCGATTGGTCCTTCTGGATGGATGACTTGCAGACGCTGTCCGATTCCCTTCGCAATGTGCGCCACCTCGATGGAGTGTGTAAGTCGGGTCCGCGGAACGTCAGAATCGCCCTGGTGGATCTGCGTTTTATCCTGCAGTCGCCGGAACGCTGAAGAGTGCACGACACGCCCGTAATCGACGTCATAGTCATCGCGTCCGTCGAAATCGTTTCCGGCACGCGGCTTGCGTCTTTCTGTCCATTTGCTGTGCATTTTGTCTTCCTTCGGCGTTGCCGTTCTTTTTCCGTTCCTGTAACGTTCTTCCATGTCAAAACGACCTGAAAGACTTTCGAATTTTACCGGGCAAGGCGCCCTGGTTGCGAACCTGAAGCTGTTCATAGAGGCTGCGCGTTCGCGCGACGAGCCTCTCGATCATGTTCTTTTTCATGGCCCTCCTGGGTTAGGTAAGACCACATTGTCGCAGCTTATTTCCGAGGAAATGGGCGGCAAACTTGTTCGATCTTCTGCGCCGGTCATCGAGAACCAGAGAACCTTGATGTCCCTGCTTTGCAGCCTCGAGGCCGGTGACGTTCTCTTCATTGATGAAATCCACAGACTTCCCACTGCCGTTGAAGAAGTGCTCTACACGGTCATGGAAGATCGCCGTTTGGATCTGATGGTGGGCGAAGGGATGGAGGCAAGAGCGGTTTCTCTTGATCTCGATCCTTTCACTCTGGTCGGTGCAACCACACGAGCCGGCGGCCTTTCCCGTCCGCTGTTCGATCGCTTTCCGATCGTCATGAGGCTGGACTATTATGATGTCGATGAAATGATGCCCATCTTGAAAACGGCGGCGAAGCGTGAGGGCATCGATCTTGGCGGGACGCTGGAGACTGTCGCGAGCCGTTGCAGAGGCACTCCGCGGGTTGCCAATCGTCTGATTTCCAGAATCAGAGACTTTGCGGAAACGCACAGGGATCTCCCACCTTCCGATCTTGTTGAGCTCGTTTTTGACAGAATGTCGATTGGTGAGCTTGGACTGGATGGCGAAGATCTGCGCTATCTGGAGTTCCTGGCCAGCACGGGAAGGCCTGTCGGACTTTCTACGATTGCCGCGGCAATTGCTGAAACACCGGAATCGATCGAAGACGTCATTGAGCCATTCCTGCTGCGCAAGGGCCTTGTTTCAAGAACGCAGCGTGGACGCGAGCTAACTGAAGCGGGTGTGAAATACCTCGGAATAGAGCCGTCAGACAAAAGGCCTGTGGAGGAGGATGCCGTATCCGTCGTCCTTGGCGACTCCTCGCTTGTTGGCGTTCCAGTCGTCTCCGGATAATTCTGGCGGGAGCTTTCCCGTCGTGGTGACGAGCTGGACCCGATGCGCACGTGGTAGCAGCGCTTTGAAGTCGTCCGGGTTTGCGATTTGATATTCCACTTGGCGTTTTGTCGGGTCTTTTCGTTCTGGGTCGAAAGGCAGTCCCAGAACGTGTTTTTGAAGCTCGTCACCTTCGAGAGAGGTGACGTCTTTTCCTCCCCTCTCGGATTTTCCATATTCTTTTCCATCCCAACGGATGTGCAGGATAATCTCGATCTCACTGGGTGAGAGAGGGTATGTCGGGATCAGAGTCGGGCGCTCGACCTTTTCCGGCGCCGGCTTCACAGCTGTGGCATCTGCCTTCGGCTTTGCTTTTCTCGGCATATCAATTTTCCCTTCCGAATACGTAAATCGTTTTCGTCCCTACCATTTGAGCAAAAGCTCTGAGCGCCTGCTCTATTGTGCGCTCGATGTCCGGCGCTTCGGAGGATGGAGTTTGACTTGTAAACCATCGGCCGAACTGGCCTGCAGGTCCGGGCCTGGCGCCGTGCCTGCGGATCTCTGCCTCGAGGTGCTGCTGTGTTTCGATCCGCACAGGAGGCTTCTGCTTTCGGTTGTCGTGTTCGAGCCACTCCGAAATGACCTTGTGGGCGACGAGCAGGCTGCGGACCGGTTCTGGGGCCATCAGATAGTCCGCTATCCTTTTGCGGTCTGGAGTTAGGTGTCGCCTACCCTCTGTGGCTACATCTATTGTTCTTGTCGTCATGAGCATGCCGGTTGCAGGCGCGGTGCCGTGGACTCGAATGTCGGTCATGTTCCCGAGTTTTTGGTATCCCGTTTGTTCAAGAATCATGACGGCTCCTGATACAGGCAGGTGATGGTGCGATATGTGGGCATTGATGTCTTTCTTTTTTTCTTGAGGGGTTAAAAAGAAAGCCCGCCGACCTGGGTGGTCGACGGGCTGGGATGGCGTTTGAAAAGAGGTTGGATCAGTTGAAGGTCTCGATCGCTGAAATCCTTCTGCGACCTGAGTGATCGCGAACGATCTGAACAACGGTGAAGCGACGCTTGAGTTCTTCGAAAACGGAGTTCTCGTCGATATTCTTCTGCGTGTGCTTGATGCGCTCGATGAAGGCCTTGAGCGCTTGTTCTGGATCTTCAGCGTGAATCGTAGTCATCATGGATCCGTGGCCGGAACCGGTGAGCTCGTAGATGGTGCCGGCGTTGTTGGTCGAGACTTCGCCGCAAAGAATGACATCGGGGGTCATGCGCGTCAGAAGGTCGATGGCCTTTGCATCGTTGAAGTTGTTGCCCTGCTCGGTTCTCGAAAGAACGATATGGAACCGGTTCTTCTGGTTCACGACCAGCTCACGCGTGTCTTCGACGGTTGCTACGCGCAGGGACGGATCGAGTTCTTCGATGATCTTGTTGAGAAGCGTGGTCTTACCGGTCGAGGTCGCACCAGAAACGATCAGGTGCGAGCCCCCGTTGATCGCAGCTTTCAGCTTTCGCAGGCTGTCGCGTGCCTCGACCTTCTGATCCTTGAAGCGCGGCGCCGGCTTAACGATAACGCCTTCCTCAAGGCCGTAGTTCGAATACTCGATCTTGCTGTCACCGCGAGGAGCCTGACGGATTGCCATGACCACGCCGCCGCGCGAGGTGATCTCGTCGTAAACGATATTCTGGTAGAAGGCCGCAGTGAAACGATGCCCACCGGGGAGGGCTGCGTAAACCACAGGACTGAGATCACCTCCCTTACCGAAGGGAAGTCCGTTCGCATTGGCTACAACTCTGGCCACGCGTTCCAGATAGTCGAACGTAAGTTCGCGATCTTCGAGCTGATTCCAGATCTGCTCGCCCTCCTTGGGACGGCGGCGCTTGAGCCAGATTTCACCGGGACGATTGATGACGATTTCTTCCACGTCAGGATGGGTGAAATATCCGGACAGCTTGGTCAGCATGGCATTGATCACGACATGACTGGTATCAGCCGGCGCATCGCTGGCGACGCCGTCTTTCGGCTTGGGACCGGAGAAGATATCGATTGGTGCGAACTGGTCTTCCATTGATCTGCCTCAGCGATTGCGGTTGAGAGGCGCGGTGGACGGAGCAGGAGCACGCGATCCAGGCGCAATGTAGTTGCCGTTTTCGTCGATGGTTCCAACACCGTAGTTTCCGAGGCTTTCATCGCCTTCCGGGCCGTCGTTTGCAGGTGCCCGGTAGCCATTGTTGCCAGAACCATTGGAAGTCGGCAGTGCGGGCGCGCGGTTTCCACCGCCATTTTGCCCGTTCTGTCGATTCTGATTGGCAGACGGAGTGTCGCGTTCACCCATGGGCTTCAAGCGGAGGTCGTCGAGAGACCAGACGGTGATCCGCGTTCCGGCGGGCACGGTGATCTGGATCGGGATCTCCGACTTGCGGGCATAGATGTCCTGCGCAATGCGATTGAGAGGCTGGCTGAGGATCTCAGCGGCAATCGACTTTGCATCGCGAGCCTGAGCCGCTCCACCGACGCCGATGACTGAAGTCTCGTTGCCGCCAAGGCCAGCTGTGATGGCTGCGCTGACTGCGGTCGGAATGAGCGAGTAGCCGTAGCGTTCAAGCAGACGCTCATTGACGCGGCCAGGAACACCACCACGACCCATGGAGTCGCCGGATTGACCTTCGAACACGAAGCGAGTGCCATCGGGACGGATCAGCTGGGTCCATGCAATGCCCACGCGAGTGTCGGCCGCGCCTGGAGTGCCGATCAGCTTAGAACCGCGAGGAATGACAATGGTGCGTCCGTTGTTTCCGTAGACGTCACGGTCAACCATAGCGACCGCTGTCACCGGATTGCGAGTATCGATCGGAACGGAGATCACGGCAGTGATCGGCTTGTCCGGCGTGATGACGCGGGTCATGTCGGTCGGGAAGCTTGACGTGCGACCGGCTGCTCCAACATTGTCCCAGCTCGCATAAGCGGAACGTGCAGAAGGATTGAGCTGACCACCGTTGACGCCAGCCAGCGTCCCCTGACGACGCGCTTCGAGATAGGCGTTGCGCTGCTGCTGCCGAAGGCTGGGAGCGGGAGGACCCGACTGAACAGCAGGCTGGGGTTCAGGCTGTGAAGGAAGACCCTGCGTCGCAGGAAGGGGCGCGCCGGGGGTAAAGGGCGTGCCATCTGCAATGCCGCCTTCGGTAGGCAGGCCAGAGATGTCAGTTCCCTGCTGGGCAGTGAGAGGAATTGCGACCGACACGGCCTGTCCGGTGTCACTGCCCGAAAAAACAGAACCGGTAATGTCAACGAACGAAGAGAGAGGCGTAGCCCCGTCCCACGTCACATTGATGCTGCAGCTGCTACCAGAAGGCAGGGGCTGAGGCGGAGCCGGGCAATCGACGCTAGTCAGATTGACGGCAGCCTGGATATCCGGCGGCACGTCAAAGCTGGTAAGCACGATGGGCGCACCTGAGGCCAGAACGGTGAAAACCTGAGAAGTCTGTCCAGCCTGAAGGACGATGGCGCTGGGCGTAGCAATAAGCTGGCCTTGACCATTTACTTCGACCGTTGACGGATCTGCCGGCACCATCGAATCTGAAGGACCGAGAGTGTCCACAGGCGCAGAAGTCTCCTCACCGGAGAACAGGAGGATGGCAATACCACCCAACACGAGCACGAAGACAAAGGCCGCAACGATGCGGATCGTCATTTTTTTCCGTTCTTTGGCATCCATCGCCATTGTCGTATTCCTTAGTTCTTCGTGCGAACTGAACAGGTAGGCTGTTCGGTCATTGCTTCACACAGGGCGATTGCCGCTGCAGGTGTCTGATATCCTTCGATACGCATTTCGACGCCTGCAGGATTGTCGACATAGGTCGGCTCACGACCAAGCAGCATTTCGTAATGCTGGACCTTTGCCGAGCGCCACCGGTCTTCGAGGTCACGACGGTTACCGGTTCCTAGAGTTACATAGTAACGAGCTTCAGTCTGAGGCGCCGCAACGGTGACAGTGGGCTGTGCAGCCTCGGCGCCAAGAGCGATTCCTGCACCAGCAGCCTGGCTTGTAGTCGTTGCCGTGGTGGTCACTGCGATAGCTTCCCTGACTGGAGATCCGCCGCCTTTTGCCACCGGCGTTTCCTGCACCACCGCTCTTTCGACAAATGTTGTAGTGGTATTGACCGGACTGGGCACGGTGCCATTTGCACTGGTGATCGGAACAACCTGCGAAGGATGCTCGCGCTCAACAGTCGGTGCTGCTGTCACGTCAGGAACGATGGTAACCGGCTTCGCCGGAAGCTCCGCTCCGCGACCGGGAGGAAGATCGCGAGGGACTTCCATGGCCGTCTGGGCATAGGTCGGGTATTCAACCAGGCCAGCATCGGGGCTGCTGCTCTTGGGTTTCACGACGATGATGCGCTGACCGTTGCGCAACACGAAGTCGCCGAGAGCCTCGATTACGATCATCCTTCCGCCGGGGCCGGCAGTGCGATTTCCGACTGGACCTTCGACGCCCTGGATGACGATGAGAGGCGTCGGCCATTCCGTCATTTGGGACGCTTCGGGTCCGTAGTCGATATAGGTGAAACGGTCATCACGGAAGACGCGATAGGGAATTGTTCCGCCGGTCTGGTCGACAGGAACATAGACGCCAAGATCTTCACGAACCCTTGCAGGGTCGAAATCGGTCCATTCCGCGTATTCACGGAAACGCGGATCGGTAGAAGTCGGGAGCGTGGCGTAAGGATCGCGAATTCTGGCAGCAGCAGCGGAAGGATTACGCTCGTCATAAGCGAGACGCTGCTGCGGATTCATCGAATCCATCTGTGAACCGGTGTATGAGCCGGTGGAACCCGGGGCGATGACATCGACGAGGAAATCGCTGATCTCCTTCGCACTGTAGGATTCAGAGCGAAGGTAGAACGTATAGATGTTGCCGCTCTCAGCATATGCGATGAGGTTGGTGTCGACGCCGGGAAAGTTGGCCTTGACCACGATGTTCTTCGAGTTCGGAAGACCCACGTTGAAGCCGGCATCGTCACCCACATAGGCTTCGACGATTTC
>CETA01153203.1_pt1 | contig 14843 bp, 21 predicted proteins | sample 531251 | NCBI WGS metagenome assembly CETA01 (sample SAMEA2622362, study PRJEB7988) | marine metagenome | biome: marine biome (ENVO:00000447); feature: mesopelagic zone (ENVO:00000213); material: "saline water (ENVO:00002010), including plankton (ENVO:xxxxxxxx)" | depth 380 m
TTTGAAGGTCTAATACTAACTAATGCAACTTCTAAACCACTAAAATATCCAGACAGACCTATCAGTGCAACTAAAGCAGCAATCTCATACTCTAATTGCAATTTTTAATTCCTCTTTGGCCCAAATTTTTGAAACAGCAATATTGCTTCATTTATTGTAGAATACACCGCATTTTTTTACTTGATGAATGTACATCAGTGGTTCTTTTAAGGATTAAGATTTGAAAAAACTAAGTTTTGGCAGGTTACGCATGAATTTATGATTTAGGAGGTATTGCAAATTTATTATTTGGATCATTATGATATTCTATTGGTAACATTGGTTCTTTTTGCCTTCCAGTAAGTATTCCAACAATTTTATCATCGTTCTTTATGATTTCACTATCAAGTAATTTTTTAATTCCAGCAACAGTTGCGCCAGAAGCCATTTCACAATCAAAACCGTTTAATCCAACTGCCGACATACCATCAAGCATTTCTTTATCAGAGACTTGAATTACAACTCCATCAGAAAATTCTAGTGCTCGTAATCCTTTTGTCATGTTTACAGGTTTTCCAATTTGTATTGCCGTGGCTTTTGTTTTAGGCTTCAATTTCTCATCTTCACTCATACGTTTATAGTATTTTTCAACTAGTTCTAAATTTGGCACACCATTATTCCAACGTAATTCTTCACCCTCAAATTTTCCATTATACAGTTGATATAATGTATTTGCACCTTCTGCATTAATAACTGCAATTCTTGGAATTTTTTTTATCCATCCCCACTTATACAACTCCATTAAACTTTTTCCACAACTAGATGTATTACCTAACGCACCGCCTGGATAAACAATCCAATCTGGTACGTCCCAATTTAGAAATTCTAATGCTCTAAATGGAATTGTTTTTTGCCCCTCAATTCTAAATGGGTTAACAGAATTAACAGTGTAACTACCTGCATGCTTTGCAGCCTCTAATGATTTTGTAAATGCATCATCAAAATTCCCACCAACCTTAATCATCTGTGTCCCAAATTGATATGCTTGACTGAGCTTTCCCGGGGCAATCTGACCATCTGGTATGTATACGTCACATTCCATATTTTCATTTGCTGCAAACATCCCTGCAGACGCTGATGTGTTTCCTGTTGATGCACAAATTATTTTTGTCGCACCCATTAATTTTGCATGGGTCACTGCGGAAGACATACCATTGTCCTTAAATGAACCACTGGGATTATATCCTTCTGGCTGCAGCATTAAATTTTCGTTGTTAATATTTATAAAATTTGCAACTTTTGACATATGATATGGTTTTGATTGTCTTCCCTCTGCACCGTCTAACGAAACTAGGAATTTTGAGCATTGCCCAATATCATCTGTGTCAATTTCACAAAAATTTAGTAACTCCCTAAATCTCCACACACCACTCTCATTATAGATACTACCTTGTGGATTACGTCTTTCGTAGAACGTATCTTTGAGTTTTGGTGATGGTGTTTCAGTATAACTAACATCCAAAAGAAAATGACATTTATCACATCTAATCTGAAATGATTTAATTGGGAATTCCTTGCCACACTTAGGATTAATGCATATCAAACTTGCAGACTGATTCATACATCTTGGAAAAGTTTTTACTAATTTAAAGGGAATTGGTCATACAAAGCATATAATTTTCAAATTTTAACCAAAGATTTACAACTAAATTCATCTGATAATGTTCGTGATCAAAAATAATAATGAATATTTGAGTGATATTCTAAAAAAGATCCTTAATTCACATTCCATAATTGAAAATTTGTCAGATCAACCTAATGATCTCGAATTATTAGAAATTGAATTGAAAAAAATAAATGGGTTTCTTTTGGTATTAGGAAAAAAAGTGACTCTGTTAACCAATTTATCTGTCGCAAAGAAACTGGAAAAGAAAATTAATTTATATTTTCAAAACTATGATTTTTCTCGTGAAATTATTTTATTAATAGATACATATTCCAATGACAATCTTCGAGTAAGAAACATTCAAAATTCAGTAATTAACTCATTAAATGATGGTAAACTAATACATATTATTTATGAGGTTTATCAGGAACTCAGATAATTATTTTGCCTTTAATTGTTTACGTGATATTTTAGAGTCCTTGCCTTTTATTTGTTTTTCAACCTCAGATTTTTTGTCATCTACGGCTTTGAAAACTTCTTGAATTAATCCATCAAGATTACCATCAGATATTTCTGGTGTGACAGCCGCTGCAATTTGATTAATTGTGGATGAAATTTCTGAACTAACCTGCTCAAAACTTTCTGGATCTTCAGCAGCAGTTGCATACAGTGACTTTAGATTGTCAACTTGATTTATCACCTGATCTGTTAATGTCAAATTAAATTTAGAGCCATTAATTTCTATATCTTTGGTAATCATAACCATATTTTAAAAAAATGTGTTTTATACTTTCCTAAGAAAATTTTTCATCTAAAACTCAATAAGATCGAGTGCTGATGCATCACTTATCAGTCTCGTATGCCTCGAATTGACTACATAGCCATTTTTGATGTCTTTTGTAGGTATCCAACGATTAGTTGACGTATAGTGTCTTTTTTCAATTAATTCATTTTCAACAGATTCTATATCTAATTCACCTTCTTCAATTTCCTGTGTTTCAAGATGTTTTATGGTGATCAGGATTTTGTTTACTTTTACTCTATCTCCTAGTTTCCATTGTGATGGGGCAGTTTCATCAGATAATTCTAAAACTTTGATTTTCATCTCTTTTTTGCCTAATACATCACGACTGATTAGCATACGTTCATCAATAAAATCTGAAAAACTCATGATTTTTTCTCTAATTTGTCATTAATAAACAAAGATGGTGAATTTTGAATATGGTGCTAATTATTTTCAAGAACTAAATTTTTGGTGTCTAGATTTGAATGGCATTTCATAATCTTTTAGATTCAATTTTTTCTTTTCACCATAGACTAATGCATATGTTGTTCCATCATATTTACATACTATATCTAATGGATGTTTTTTTTCATTCCAAACTTTGTAAAATTCCCGTAATTCTCTTTTTTCATATGTCCCTATCCCAGTTCTCTTTTTTGATAGAAATTTGAATGCAAGGATTACTTTTCGTGTTTTATATATTGTAAAATTATTGGTCCAATTTTGACAGCGTATAATCTGATCAAATGGAACAGTTAATGTTGTACCTGTTCCAGATTTTGCTTCAATTGTAAATATCATACTATCTTCATTATTCACACATAGAACATCTGGTAACGCCACGCTGGGAGAACCCAGTCTAAACGCTTTCCAATCATCCATGTTGTTGAATCGTTTAACTAGTGTATCTTCCCAATTATACCCTCTTTGTCTTCTAGTTTGTGCAATTTTTTTAAAATTAAGCGGTTTTGTTTTGACTTCAATTAAACTTGATTTCATAAGAATTATTTAATTTTATGGAATATAGTAATGCAGGTTATTCTGTAATGACCTATTACTAATTGTTTTCAACAATAAATGAATAGTGAGGTTTGATATGAAATGATACTGTCATTCTAACAGATTGACCAACATTTGGTTTAGAAGAACATGAAATCTCTCCAAGAATTCTGATTCCATCATCAACTTCAATTAATCCAAAATAAGCGGAATCTTTTTTTGAAAATTCAACAATCGTTCCTACATTCCTAGATTTTCGCCAATCTGTTTTTTCATGACAAATATGACAAATTTCTTTTGGTGGCCATAATGTGTTATTGCATTTTTTACAATAGCATATTTGAAAAACTCCTTTTTCTAACTGTTTTTCGAAAAATGTCAACTTTCTAATACCATGACTGAGCTTGATGTTCCTGCTGCAGACATATTATGAATTAGACCTGTTTCTGCATTTGGAATCTGACGTCTCTCCGATTTTCCTTGTAGTTGATTTGTTATTTCTATTGTTTGTGATATTCCTGTTGCGCCTAATGGATGCCCTGCTCCAATTAGTCCCCCACGTGGATTTATCATTCTGTTCTCTGTGTTGAATAAATTTCTAACAAATTCTCCACTCTTCTCATTGGAGACAATTCCCAATTCTGATATCGCCATTAATTCACAAATGGAAAAAGCATCATGCACTTCTGCCACATCTACTTGTTTTGGTTCAATATTTGCCATTTCATATGCTGAGTTTGCAGCAATTCGTGTACTTTTAATTTCGTCAAGAATGTTTTTTGTAAAACTTGCAGATATAGTTTTTTGCCCAATGCCAGTAATCCAAACTAGTTGCTCTGAAATTTTTTTAGCTTTATCTTCTGATGCTAATAATATTGATGAACTACCTGAACATGAGCGTGAGCAATCCAAAATTCTAAGATCATCCGTAATCTGTTTGGAATTCATTACTTCCGATATTGTCTTTGGTTCGTTACTATATGCTAGAGGATTATCAATTGCATGTTTATGGTTTTTTGCGGAAACAATTGCTAATTCTTCTTCAGTAGTGTGGAATTTTCTTTTATGTGATTTAGTAAGCATTGATGCCCAATAGATTGGATGTTCAAGGCTTCCTCTTGATTTGTCCCATTTTAAAACTTGACCAGGATTAGTTGCTGATTCTACTCCTGAAATTAATATTACATCAGATAGACCTGATGTAATATATGAATATGCAGAAATTATTGCACTTGTTCCAGAACTACAAAGGTGCTCTATTGAATGAGATACTTTAGGCTGAATGCCCATCAACTCGGATAAAATGGCTCCCATGTATTTTGAATTATCATTTGTAGAAACTAACACACCATCAATATCATTTGAATCACAGTTCTTTGTTGACTGAATACACTTGTTGGCAGATTCAAAAAGTAATTTTTCAATATCTCCATCTTCTTTTGAGAATTTTGTTTGACCAGTTCCAACTATGGCTACTTTATTCATTTAATTCTCCAGAAAATGTATTTGTTAACAATTCAAATGATTTTGTGACATCTCCAATTGGATTAAACTGAATGATTGGTATATCTATTCCAACATCACGAAAAATATTTAATTTTTTTATTGCGATATCTGGCGTACCGGCAATACATAGATCATCCAACATTTTATCTGGAACGAGTGTTTCTAAATTTTCTAATCCATTTTTTGTATATTCGTTGTATATGATTTGTGTCTCTTCGGAATATCCGTTTGAATGTAAAAATTCACGATAAACAGTACCTACTGCAATGTAAAAACTAAGAGTTTTTTTTGCGCGATTAATCGCTTTTTCATAATCATGATCGATACAGGTAATTATCTGTAAACTAGTATCAATTTTTTTTCTTTTTTGCATATTTGTAATTGTTTTTTTCATTTCATCTTTTGGTCTTAAATAAAATATCACTCCGTCAGCAATATTCCATGTTAATTCAACCATTTTTTTATTAATTGCTGCAAGATAAATTGGAATCTCGTTCCTTAATGGTTTCACTAATAATGAAAAATCTTTTAGCGAAAAAATCTTACCAGAATAATTAATTTTTTCACCACTTAATGCTAATCGAATTATATCTACATACTCCTTCATTCTTTGTACAGGCGATTCAAAAGATTGACCATGAAAATCTTCAATGATTGGCATACTACTTGTTCCCAATCCTAGTATTAATCGACCTTTTGATATTGTATCTATAGTTGCAGCTCCCATCGCAATTAAGCTTGGGCTTCTAGAATAGATGTTAATTATAGATGATCCAATTTTTGAAAATTTGTTTTGTTTTGATACAATTCCTAACATAGAAAAGTTTTCCATTCCCCATGTCTCAGGAATCCACATAACTTCCGGTTTAATTTCATTTAATTTTTGAGAACACTCTAAAACTTGTTCGATTGAAAGCAGTGAACCTAAACTATATGATAATCTCATTTTTCTCAATATTTGAAGTACTTAGCATGCTTTTTTGAGTTTATTTCCTCAGTACATAATTCAATGTCTTTAAACGAATCAATAGAATGCCATACAACATTTTTGAACTTTACAGTGTGTAAAGATTTCATTTTTACAAGTTTTGGAAATATCTCTGCTTCTAAACTTCCTTTATTTGGCAATATTCTGATAATATCACTATTCAAGTGGTACAGGCCTGGATTCATCCAAACGTTTTCGACGTCAGTTTTTTCATTAAATTTTAAAATTTTGTCATTTTTTATCTTCATTGTCCCAAATTTTGTTTTTAATTCATTTGCTGCGATGGTATTTGGTTTTTTTAGAATTTTTTTTAGATCAATATTTGTCACAACATCTCCATTTATTACTATAAATGATTTATCGGTAATGTTTTTTATTGCTTTTTTGATTGCGCCGCCAGTTCCTAACGGTGTTTTTTCTATCGAATATTCAATTTTACAACCAAAATTTTTATTTTTTTTAACATACATTTCAATTTGTTTTGTTTTATATCCAGTACATATGGTAATATCTGTCATTTCAAATTTTTTTAGGTATTTTATACTACGTGCTATTAGTGGTATATTATTAATTGGGATTAATGATTTTGGGATTTTATCAGTTAGTGGGCGTAATCTGGTACCTCTACCGCCAGCTAAAATTAATGCCTTCATAACCAATTTAATTTATTTATGTTTTTTAACTTATGTTATTTCTGACTAAAACATCTCAAATGTTGCAATACCAAAAAAATATCCTACCATAACCATAGTTATACTCCATCCACATGAGCCTAAAATTGTATACACTAAAAATTTCTTCATTCTCATTTTTAATAGACCTGCTGGCACTGAAATCATTTCTCTGAATACCGGTATCATTCTACCAAATAATACTGCTTTATCACCATATTTCTGAAACCATTTTTCAACCCGTTCTAATTTTTGTTCTGAGACTTTTACACGTTTTAGATATCTAAGAAGTGCAGATCTTCCAAGTTTTAATGCGATTAGATAAATCACCGTAGAACCTATTGATGCACCGAGACCACCAACTATTCCCAAAGCAATAACTTCCGGAATTCCCAGATTATTTTGAGATGCAATGTATCCTGCAGTAGGAAAAACAGCCATTGTAGGAATAGGTGGAATGATTGTCTCTAATAACGCAGCAAAAAATACACCCAAATAAAGATATTCTGAAAGCAGTTCAAAAATCCATTGAATTAATGCTTGTAATTCACTCATCTTTGTTTTTCTCTGTTATGTAATAATGTAATTCTGTGTAACATTCTGTACACCATTCTTGAAAATCTGTATGTTCACAGTCATAACTATTACTAACTTCTTCTCCACATTTACTACAAGTAGTCATTAATTGTATCTAATCTGATTATTTTTTAATCTTAATAATGCCTAGTGCTAGTACTACCACACCAATTCCATATAACATTACATCCATTCCAGAACCAGCAGATTCCGCTTCCAGTGCTTTTTGCGCTGCAAAATGTCCAATAGCCGCACCGCCCATTAAAAATAGAATTCCACATGCAAAAAATAATCCAGCTAAACCCTTTGATGGTTTCTTGATTGATATTCCAAATGCAATGAAAGGTAAAATAACTGCTGGCAATCCTAATACAACTCCTCTGGTTTTTTCATCCATAGGTAAGAATCCAGATTCACCTTGACCAACCATTGCATCAGCGCCATAAATTACAAGACAAATAATTGCAATTCCTGTTAATACCATTGATATGCCTAATGTCATATTTGAAATGCATTATCAAGTATTAATAAACGATTTTATAAAATTCGGAATTACCCACTAGATTTTTTTGGCTTAATCAATAAATCGTCTTTTAAAATTTTAACTTGCTCTAATAATTTTTCTATTCCCAACTCATCCTTGTCTACAATATTAATATGCCCGATTTTTCTTTGTGGTTTTGATTCTGATTTACCATACATCTTAAGAAATGCGTTGTTCTGGTTAATAGTTGGAGTGTTGTATTCGCCATGAAAATTATGTGGCCCTAGTATATTATACATAATTGTTGGATGTGTTAGTTTGGTATCACCTAATTTCATTCCTAAAATTGCCCGTAAATGCTGTTCAAATTGTGATATTTTACTAGATTGTAATGTGTGATGACCTGAATTATGAACTCTTGGTGCTATTTCGTTGATTAAAACTTCTTTATTCTTTGTCACAAACATTTCAATACCAAAAACACCTGCACCATGTAACACTTCCATAGTTTTGTGTGCAATTTTTTCAGCTTTGTTAGAAATATCAATATTTATTCTTGCAGGAGCTATAGTCATTTTCAATATATTATCTTCATGAATATTTTCGACTACAGGAAACGTTTGAATCTCACCTACAGTGCTCCTTGCAGCAATAACCGAAACTTCCATTTCAAAATCAATGAATTGTTCTACCATCAATGATTTTCCGTCAAAAATTTGTAATGCGTCAGATACTTGCTCTACGGAATTAATTTTGTAATTACCTCTCCCGTCATATGCATCACGTCGTGTTTTTAATAAGACTGGTAACCCAAATTCATTAATTTTTGAATCTAACTCGGTTTTTGTTGATATTTCGCTAAATTTTGCTACCGGTATTTCATTATCATCAAGAAATTTTTTCTGTGTAAACTTATCCTGTATTATACTAAGAGTTTCTGGTGATGGATTAATTTCACATGTCGATTCTAAACTTTTTAAAACTGAACTGTTTCCTGATTCTATTTCATATGTGATTATATCACTTCTTTCAGCTAATTCTCTAATTGAGAATTCATCCTTAAAATCTGCTATAATCTGCTCAGCGCCTACTTTCGCAGCAGGACAATTTTTTGTTGGATCTAAGACAATTACTTTTGATATATCTAATGGCATATTTTTAGCCGCTTCAGTTAACATCATGCCCAATTGACCACCGCCTATTATTCCAAGTATTTTACTCATAATGCAGAATTGTTATTCAATTACAAATAGTTTCGGAAAAATTGAAAGTATTAAAAATACCAGTTCTATTCAAAGAATATGGCATCAAAAAAAATAGTTGGTATTATAATGGGTTCTAGTTCTGATAGCAGAATTATGCACGATGCTGCAAAAATACTAGATCAGTTCAAGGTTCCTCATGAAGATCAAATTATTTCTGCACATAGAACGCCGTCTAGATTAGATACTTATGCTAAACATGCTGAGATATCTGGATTCAAAGTTATTATTGCAGGAGCTGGCGGTGCAGCACATTTACCAGGAATGATTGCGTCACACACAGTTATACCTGTAATCGGCGTCCCAATACTAGTTTACAATGATAAACAACTGAAAAAATCCGATAGTACAAAATTCTCTGCGTTTGGCGGATTAGATTCATTACTTTCCATATCAGAAATGCCTACTGGTTCACCAGTTGTGACAGTGGGAATCAATAAGGCAGCTAACGCCGCTATATATGCACTAAAAATTCTAGCAAATGAAAACCCAACAATCAAACGTAAATTAAAAAATCATAAATTTGAACAGCATTCAAGTGTAATCAAAGAATCTGATGAATTAAAAAAACTTGGACTGTCAAAATTTGTGAAAAAAAAATTCAAATGATTAAGTTAGAAGTTTGAATTGTATATTTTTCTCAGTAAGATGTGTGGTTAGCCTGTCAGCATGTTCTTGATTTTCAGTCTCTAGGCTTAGCGTCACGCCTACGGTACCAGCGTTAACAATAGAGCTTAATCTATCATGTGTGACTTCTACTATGTTTACGCTTAATGATGAAATTTCATCGACGATCTCTTTGAGTGCTCCTGGCTTGTCTTTTAATGTAACAAGTATTCTAATCATCCTTCCCATATTTCCTAATCCTTTGGCAACAATTTGTCCTAGTAAGTACATGTCAATGTTTCCACCACATAGAATTGGTACTACATTTTTATCTGGTGCAGGTTTTTTACTCAAAAGATATGCTAGCCCAACTGCACCTGCTGGCTCTATCACAGATTTTGTTCTTTCCATGAGAAGAAACATTGTTTTGATGATATCAGAATCATCAACTGTGACAATTTCATCTATTCCTTTTCTAATTATATCAAATGTTAGTTTTCCAGGTGTTTTTACTGATATGCCATCAGCTATGGTTAATCCACCTTGTATTGTTTTTACTTCACCTGCTTCAATAGAGCTTTTCATTGCTGGAAACATGCTTGACTCAACACCAATTATCCGTACATGTGGTTTTTTTTCTTTTATTGCAGTGATTATCCCTGCAGCCAAACCTCCACCTCCAATTGGAACATATATCTCATCAACATTAGGTAGTTGCTCCAATATCTCTAATCCAATTACGCCTTGGCCCGAAATTATATGTGGATCATCAAATGCATGAATTATTGTAGCACCTGTTTCATGTGAAATTTTTTGTGCATGAGCCCATGATTCGTCGTATGTTAATCCTTCTAGAATTACATTTGCGCCATATCCACGAGTTGCAGAAATTTTTGCTGGTGAGGCATTTTTTGGCATTATGATTGTGCATGGAATATTCTCTAAAGATGATGCATATGCCACACCTTGTGAATGATTTCCCGCTGAGGCTGCTACAACACCCTGTTCTTTTTCATTATCAGTTAGCGATTTAATTTTATAATATGCACCACGGATTTTAAATGAACCAGTTTTTTGTTCAAATTCATTTTTCAGGTATACTTTTGAACCAGTTAACCTACTAAACGTTTCTGAAAATGTAAGAGACGTTTTTCGAATAACCGTACTCTGGGTTTTTTGTGCATTTTCAATATCACTATAGGCAACAGTCATAAGTTTGGTCAATTTTCTAATCAAAATTAAATGTATATGAATAATTCTACTACTAATTTTTCATAACTGATAAGATTTGATCTACAAGACTCTCAATTTTCTCTTGAAATTCATTAGTTATTACTTCCATATCGAATAAACCATGTTTTGAACCATCTTTTGAATATTCCAAATCTATGTTACATAAGCATCCTTCTTCTCCATTAACCAATTTTTGTTCATCTATTAATATTCCAGTAGTTTGGAATGTTTCAAGTAATAAATCATCTAATTTCTGTAAGAGCTCTTTTTTTCTATTGTTAAATTCAAGAATCTCACTTCCCTGACTATTTTCTATTTTGTCTGATAATATTTTAGAAAGATTTTCATCGTTATAGAACATTTCAAATAGATTTTGTTCATTAATTTTGTCATATCCAAGTTCCTGAAGTTTTTGAAGAATTATTTCATTTCCAACTACAGAGTGGTTGGAATCTGATTTACTTGTTTTATCAATTATTTCAGATAATTCTGTTTGAAAATCAAGAACTTTCTGCTCTGGTCTGTAATATAATAAAACATGAAATTGAAGAGAAATATGAAGTGATAAAATAAAATCACCCACAGATATTTCAAATTTTACAAAAATTCTTCTGATATCATCGTTATAGGAAAAAGAAATTCCTTGTGAGGTCCATTCGTTTAACGATATTATAAAATGATTGAAAAAATTTTCAACATTCTTAGGATCAAATGTATCTATCTCTTTTACAGTACTATCACCTAACATCACTTTAACATTCACACTTTTTGTTGTATCAATAATTTTTTTCAAAAATTCATCTTGAATAACACTATTTTTTTTATTCAATTTGAGAAAAAACTCATTTTGTGATTTTGAACCTATACGCATAAATCTTCTTTCATATACTTCCTTAAATTTTATGTAATTATGAATTCAATGGCAGAAAATATTGTCAAAATTAAAGAATCCTTTGTAAAAAACTATGCCAGAAAAAGTCATGTTCATGAAATGTTACCTATATGTAAAACTGATTTTCTGCCAATAGACACTAATCATTTATCTCTTCTTCATAACTTTTTAGAAAATAATCCAATTTACAGCAATTCGTTTGAAAGCGAATTTTGTGGTATAAGGTGTAAAGTTTTTGAAGGTGACTTGAGCCAATTTTGGCTTGATAGTATAAAACATGATACAAGTTATGCACCGTTCTATCCAACTTGGCTACTTTCTGCATATGTACTTGCACTAGATTCTAAAAGACTTGGATTTTCAGAGTTAGTCGATATTGGGTCTGGTGATGGTCGAATTGCATTTTGTGGAAAAATTGTTGGACTAGAATGTTATTCCATAGAAATTGATGAACAACTTACAAACTTACAAAATCAAATCAAACAAAATATTTCTAATGAATTCATTATTTTTAATCAAGACGCAACACAAATGAATTACGAAACACTTGGCTTTAAACGACCTATATTTTTTATTGGTGGTTTACCAGAGAATGGTGAAATTTTAGCAGAATCTATAATTAAAAATATTTTAGAATTACACAAACTAAAAAATAATTCGTGTTTTGTGTTAACTGGTACATTAGCAAAACGAAAATTTTCGATAAACCGTTCTAATTACGGATGGGAGATTACTACTAAAAAATTTAGTTTAGAAAATATACATACCGTATTCTTACCTACATATTGGACAATGGACCAACAGATTGAAACCCCATATATTTTCACAAAACACATCTAATTAGTATAAGCTTTTAACAACAAACTAAATCAAAAAACATGAAGTCAGATATGATTATTTGTGAATATTGTAAAAGTGAGATTTTAATATATTTTAGTTCAAAATATAACGGAAAAAGAGGAAAATGCAAAAGTTGTAATACAGATTTCCCATTAGAATGAGTGTGATGATATGAGTGAAGATGGCATAAAAGATGAAATTGACAAAAACTATGAAAAATTACTAGATGCTGCTAGAGGAATTGACGACGCATCAGATGAATCAAACGAGAACTCGGTAGAAGATAGTAACTCCGAAAAAATATCAGATGAGACTACTTCAGCATCAAATATGGTTGATATGATGTTAGGGAAACAAAATGAGAAAACAGTTGATTCGGATACTATGATTCAAGAAACACAAAAACGAATATGGAAATCACTTAAACAGGGAATTGAATATGATGCAACTGTTGACCGATCTGATGCATTTCTACGAAAGCATGTAAATGAAAAACTGCACATGGTGGTATTGTATGTTGATTTAGTTGGTTCTACTAATATAACGTTACGATTACCAACTGAGAAGATTGCCATAATTATTAGTTCATTTGCACAGGAAATGGCATTAGCAATAAAGCAATTCAATGGATATGTGTTAAAGTTTGTTGGCGATGCTGTTATTGGATATTTTATGCACAGTAGTGTGTTAATAGCTGCTGATAATGCAGTAAGCTGTGCTAAATCAATGATTAGAATAATGGATAAGGGGATAAATCCAATCTTGAATAATTATGATTATCCTGATCTTTTGGTACACATCGGTCTTGATTATGGTGATAATATGGTTGTACGATATGGATCTGATATAGAAAAATCACATGTTGATATTTTAGGTCCAACAATGAATATTGCAGCTAAAATTCAAAGTATGGCAAAACCGCAACAAATCCTGATTGGGGAATATGTTTATAAAAAAATTCATCCATCGGTGCAAGAAGAATTCACAAAAGAAATCTGGAGCCAAACTGAATGGAAGTATAATGATAAGAAGACAGGAAAACCATATATCGTTTATTCATTTAATGGCTAAACACTAAATCTGTCAGGACATTCTACATGTTCATAATGATGTTTTGTGAATTGTTCCTCAATAACATACATAACAATTTTATGTAATTCATTATCATGAATTCGTTTTTGACATTTCAAACATGTTTTTTTTTCCTGTCTAAACATTTCTTAACAAAATTTTATGATCGCTATAAGGATCTGCGATCAGAAGAATTTGATAAAGAATTGATAGAAGCTAACTAATTTAATCGTGAGACGTAATGTCAATCCTCAAATATAGTGTATTTTTGCTAAAAATATGGATGAAATTAATAATGAACAATCTAATTTTATGAGATACCCTCCAAATAGTAATCCTCCTAAAAGATTAACTAATTCCAAAACACTGAAAAAACAATTTGTGAATGAAGGAGCCAGTATGTTACCAAAATTACAAGATTTTAATCAGATGTTTAGACAACACGCAAATAGTATTTTGAACATGAATGAATCAGTTTTTCCACCAGGACATCCATTATTTAACCGCGAAAACTCAATTTCTGTATTAAAAGAAGCAAATGATAAACTTCTTAAAGAAAATCTTGAGCTAAGAAAGAAACTAGAGAGTAAAACATCTAAAAAAGAAACAAAATTTTAATTCACGAATCTGCCATATTTTTTAAAAATTTTATTCATAAAAATAAAATCGTCATTAGTTAAAGTGTTTTTAGTAGATTTTAATTTTTCTAAATCGTCTAGATTTTCCATGTATTATTCTTTTTTCAAAATATATTAATTCAACATTTATTACCAATATATGGAAAAAACCTCCGCCCAGAAATGAGAAAACTCACTCCTAATTTATAAAAAACATTGCAAACAGATCATCTCTATTTCAAAATCAATTAGATACGTTGGTATAATTAACGAATATGGAAAAACACTATCTGGTGCTATCAAATCTGAAATAAAACCATTATTTTCTAGATCCCAAATTCGCGATGAATCTTTTGCAGTTTCCAGTTTTATGAAATTATGAAGTAACACAATCACATCTGTTGGAAAATTAAATTATGTGTTAATTAATCATCAAAAAATAAATGCTCTTATTTTACAAAATAATAAAATTACATATTATGTTACATTTCCAGCAAATGTGATTCCATCAAATTTAATTATTACAAAAATTAAGAAAATTATTATGCGGGTGTAAATCCAACATAACCGGCAGTTTGTTGATCTTTCTCATTAGAAAAATCAGGTTCAAAAAGAGAAATTAAATAATCATCAGGATCTATTACGATAGCATTTTTTCCAGCTTCTTTT